>ENA-OWZT01000122-OWZT01000122.1-human-gut-metagenome-genome-assembly--contig:-NODE-122-length-38927-cov-7_pt1 | contig 38927 bp, 36 predicted proteins | sample MGYA00249265_ERZ652125 | MGnify/ENA primary metagenome ERZ652125 (study PRJEB26925, sample SAMN05827236) | human gut metagenome | biome: ENVO:2100002; feature: ENVO:00000062; material: ENVO:00002003 | host... | reverse complement strand
AAATTGAAACGTCCTACACATTGGTTCGTTTGCTTGCTTTGTTCAGTTTTCAAAGGTCTACCGTGCTGTGTTAGCAACTTTTATATCATATCAGAGCGACGTTTGTTTGTCAACTCTTTTTTTAAAAGTTTTTTTCGCTCGTTGTTTTTCAACTTCGTAGCGGCTGTCTCAGCGACTTAATTAGAATAACAAATGATTTGTTATTTGTCAACAACTTTTTTCAATTAATTTTGTTGATGTATCAACATTGATTAACTGTTTTATTATTGCGACTTCGTTATAATATCATCTGTTTTATTTTTGGTCAAGTCTTTTTTGAAGATTTTTCAACTGTTGTTTTGACCCGTTGGCTCAATTGCCAACGTTGAATACTTTATCATTCTATGAATGAAAGAGCAAGCTTTTTTTCTGAAATTTTTCCAATTAACAAAAACAAAGAAAAAAACTACCCAAAAGGTAGTTTAATCAATATCGATCGTACGGAAACGGATTTGATTTTGATCGTCTCGTTTTAAGGTTGTTTCTTCTTTCAAATAAGAGAACTTCTTCTCATCGATCGCTGGATTTTCAAGCATTTCTTCATAACCTGCAAAAATATCATGGATGTATTTTTTATAAGCTTTTTTCTTTTTGATTCTTTTCTTCATTTGGCACCGTCCTTTACGTGCTTATCTTAGCAAGCCGAAAGGATTCTGACAACCATTATCCACATTTTCATACCAAAAATTCACTTTGACACACCTTTTCCATTCTTTCAGCCAAGTGACAAGAATGGAAAAAGAATGTTTAGTTTGTGATCAAACGTTTTTGAAAAGCCAATCGCTCTCCATTCGGAAAAGGAAATGTTACCTCTCCTTTATATTGATAGCCAGCTGCTTGGATATTCTTTTGCATCCCAATATTGGCTTTATACGTATCGATACGCAAATCAACGATTCCTTGCTCTAATGCAACCACTTCAAGAGCTTGCAGCAATTTGGCACTTAACTTTTGCCCTTTAAAATGAGAACTGACAACGACGCGATGAATGGATAGATACGGACCGTTTCCATCCCATCCTGCGCCGGTAATTGCGTTGTAGACAGGATCATCACCAGAAACCAGTGCCGCAGACGCTGCGATTTTCCCGTCTTTCACTAACACATAGCTTTCGCCTTTTGCAATATCTTCTTTGATTTGAGTTTCTTTTGGGCCATAGCCATTTTGCCATTGTGGTGATCCTTGAGCTTTTAAAAAAGCAATTCCTTCCTCAATCAGCGCCATTAACTCCGTTAAATCGTCCTCAGTTGTTTTACGAAATTTCTCCATTTAACCCCACCTTTCTTCTATCACTTTCTTCTATAAAAAGAAACAGAGGATGATAGAAAGTCGTCAATAGTCGTTTTAATCAATCGTTTTTAGTTTGCCTTGAAATTCACCGATTGATTGATATCCTTTTTCTTTCATGATCGTTTCTAATTCTTTCGTCAATCGTTCAAAGATCGCCGGTCCTTCTTTTTGCAACTCTGTGCCGATCTGCAACATAGAGGCACCACACAACAAATGCTCATACGCATCTTGACCATTACGAATCCCACCAGTACCAATAATTTTGATTTCTGGCTTGAGACGTGTATAGAAAGCCCGCACATTGGCTAATGCCGTTGGTTTCACATATTCGCCTCCGAGACCACCAAAACCATCTTTTGGTTTGATGACTACCGAGTCAGTAGCAGGATCGATGAATAAAGCATTCCCAATACTATTGATTGAATTGATGTAGGTTAACGGATACTTGTTTAATATCTTAGCCATCTCATCAAAGTGAGCCAAATCAAAGTATGGCGGCAATTTGACACCTAAAGGTTTTTTGAAAAAACCAAAGACTGTTTCAAGAATTTGATCGGTCAAAGGAAAATCATAGGCAACTTGTGGTTTTCCTGGCACGTTTGGACAAGAAAGATTCAACTCAGTGATTCCTTCAAAATCACTTTCTTGGATCTTCTTCAATAACTCAATGTTTTCAGCCACGCTCATACCAGCGACAGAGAAAAAGAAAGGCGCTTGCTGAGTCATTTCCTGCTGTTTTTTGATGGCATAATCTAAGTAGTAGTCCACCCCTAGATTTGGTAATCCCATTGAATTGATGCTTCCTAACGGTAAATCGGTATAACGTGGTTCTGGATTTCCGGCACGTGCTTCTAGCGTTGCACTCTTTGTGACAAATGATCCAGCTGCTGATACCGCTAATTCATCTAATTCCTCGATCGTCATACAATGGACTCCTGAGGCGTTCATAAACGGATTTTCGTATGTATATTTCCCAAAATTCGTAGCTAACATTGATTCATTCCTCCAATCTTTTCAACTAGTTTACCGTTTCATTTCTGAAAATGCAACGGTCCTTTTACAAAGCTTCTCTTTCAATATATTTGTTCATTTTTCGGGATGCTCAGATTGAATGCCTATTTGCAATTCTATTAGTTACACGAGTCGGGTACAGTATCAAACTGTTCGTTACAAATTAAAAACACTTTACTTTTGAGAGTACTTCCATAAATTTGTCTGGTTCATCAATAAATGGCATATGAGCGGAATGAGAAAATGTATAGAAATTTTTTTCATTTGCATCGACACTGTGAAAGAATCGTTTTGCCTCTTTATACGATGTTGAACTATCCAATTCTCCATGAATGATATGAATCGGGATTTCAATATTTCTAACTACCTCTTGAAGTGGTGTATCTAGGATTTGACTGATGAGTTTTTCAGAAGCTTGAAACATTCCTTTAAAGAAGCAGATTTTTTCATTAACAGTATAATACGGAAATAGAAAGACCGCTTTTAACAGCTTACTATTTTGATAGCCTTCACGTGTCACTCCAAATCCATACTTTTCTGTATATTTCATACTGGCACTTCCATAAGGCATACTTTCTTTATTGATTTTATATGTATCGAAAAAGTTGTCTGGCAGATTAAGTTTTTCAAATCGGCGTAACGCTATTTTGTCATTTCTTCTACAAGCCTCTTTTAAAATTGCCTGATATTTTTCTTTTTCTGAATTCCTCATACAATTTATTTGTCCCACACCAATATATGCATAATAATATTCTGGTTTTTCTTGAACAGCGAGACTCGCTATGTAAGATCCCCAAAAATGGCCCAAGACATAAATTTTGTCTTGATTAAACATATACCTCAATTGTTCTGTCACTTTGAGGACATCTGCTGTAAGTGTTTCAATATTAAAAGCCGCTTCATCAGTCAAACTACAAGACATCCCTACCCATCTCTGGTCCCAATAGCAAGTATGGAAATCTTGATTGAATTTTACTTGCCGCTTCCATATAAAGGGTAAAATTGGTGCAGTTCCATGAACGAATAATAAAACTGGAGCATTTTTGTTCATATTTCTTTCTACAATTAAGTCTTGCTTCACTCCGTTTATTTCTAAATATATTTTTTCAATCATTAGAACCCCATTTCTCTTTTTCATTTATGAGTACGCTATTTTCGTTTTGATTTTTTCCACGCCTTGAATTAAAGTTCGATAAGAACTTATTATAACTGCCTTAGTTCCTACTTTATCATAATTCTAACTATAATATCATTACTTTTTATAAAGTTTAAATACCATAAAATAACTACTAAATTTTCCGATATCCAACTATTCTCTTTTTCATTTTCGTTTATTTACCTCTTTCTGAATAAAAAAAGACACTCAATTTCTTGAGCATCTTCAATGGTTCTTTATTATTTCTATCATTATCATGCTTATTAACGAATCCCCAAAGCAATCCGTGCATAACGACTCATTTTATCGGTCGTCCAAGCGGGATACCAGACTAATTTTACCTCTGGATTTTTGACTTCTGGAATATCACTTAGTGCTTCGTGTATCGATTCAGTCAATACGTCGGCTAAGGGACAGCCCATTGTTGTTAAGGTCATTTTGATTACGGTATTGCCTGTTTCTGCATCAAATTCGACTTCATAAACTAAGCCTAGATTCACTATATCAATCCCCAACTCAGGGTCAATCACGGTTTCCAAGGCAGCCAAGACACGCTCTTTGATTGCTTCTGCTTCTACTTCAGTATATGCCACGGTTGAAGACCTCCTTTAATTCTTGTTTCAAATAATACCTTCTTTTGCAAGATTTGTAAATGGACGATCCTTGATTATGGCCGGCTTTTCTTGTGTATTTTCAGTTCTGGGAAGACCCCTGTCGTTTTAAAGGTCCGTTGTTCATCATCTGTCGCAAAACGGCCTGTAATCGATTGGGTCGGCACAAAATTAATAAACGCATTGCCGTCAGCTTCTAAAACGGCTTGTTCTAAATCGTAGATCTCGTAGCGCGTCACGACCATCATGATCATATTGCCAGGTACGCCTGAATACCCTCCGACTGAGGGGAACAAAGTCATGCCGCGAAACACATGCTTAGAAATATTTTTCCCAACAGCTTCCGCATTGGTCGTAATAATCATTGCCGTTACCTTTTGATGACTTGTGTGCAGCATGTCCACAACGTAGCTCATCGCGAAAATCGAAATGATCGTGTACAAGGCACTTTCCCAAGAAAAGACGAAACCTGAGACCATGACAATGATGCCGTTTAAAATAAACATATATTTACCGACTGTTTTTCCAGTCGTTTTTGATAATATCAACGAAAGGATATCCATTCCGCCGGTGGTAAAACCCATTTTCAGTGAAAACGCAACGCCGACGCCCAACAGTACGCCACCTAGCAAAGCGTTAACCAAAATATTGTCAGTGATCGCTCCTTGCGGAAGGATCATCGTTAAGACGGAAACGACAACGACATTGATAAAGCTCAATAGTGTCGATGATTTCCCGAGTTTGATGAACCCGAGAACAAAGATAGGCAAGTTTAAGAGGAAAATAAACAGCCCTGTACTAAGGTGAACGCCAAAATGTTCCAAGGCAAGTGCCACGATCAATTGGGCGACCCCGTTCATCCCAGCAGAAAGAACGTTTGCGGGAATCAAAAAGAAATTTAAAGCAATGGCTGCAGTGATACCTGACAGCAAAATAACCCCTATTTTTTTCAATCGTTCTGATTGTTCGTGCTTCGTTAATAACTTACTCACAATGATCTAGCTCCTTCACTAAAAATCTCCTTCCAAAGAATAGCAGTTTGTGTGAAAAAATGAAACAATTATTTGCAAAAATTTACTTTTCATTCCCGCATCGTTCGCCTCCATGTTAAAATCATAGGTAAGAGATGAGAGGAGTGATTGATTTTGGCAAAAGAAGCAAGTTTTGATGTCGTATCTGAGATCAACACAGAAGAAGTGAAAAACGCCATTCAACAGGCGGAAAAAGAATTGAATAACCGATTTGATTTTAAAGGCTCCACGGTAGAAATCAAGATGACTGAGGGCAAACTGACGATCGTTGGAGATGACGAATTTAAGTTGGAGCAAATCAAAGATGTGCTCTTTGCGAAGCTGATCAAACGGAATGTACCAACGAAAAATATTCAATTTGGCGAAACGGAGCATGCCTTGGGGGCAAAAGCTCGTCAAACGGCAGAATTGATCAATGGCATCGATAAAGAAAACGCCAAAAAAATAACGACAGCGATCAAAAACGCCAAGCTAAAAGTTAAAACCCAAATTCAAGACAATCAAATTCGGGTAACAGGCAAAAGTCGTGACGATCTGCAAGAGGTGATCCAATTGTTGCGTAAACTGCCCCTGACGATCGATTTACAATTTACAAATTATCGCTAATCAAAAAAACTAGAACAGAGTCTAACGTGATGGTTAGGCAAAATCAGCTTTATCTACTGATTTTGCGCAACCGCTCTTGAAAGCTCTGCTTCTAGTTTTTTTCTTGCCAAAAATGAGTCAATGCCTTTGATAACTCTTGCGGCCGACGAATCTGCAAGGCATGCTGCCAATGAAGTGGGAAAAGTTCTTGGTAACGCGGTGTCCGAAAGCGCTGATCCAGCAATAACACCACGCCACGATCGCTGACATCCCGAATCACTCGACCGGCTGCTTGCAGGACTTTATTCATCCCTGGCAGCTGATAGGCATACGCAAAGCCAGCTGCCTTTTTCTCATCGTAATATTCCCGAATCAATTCTTGCTCGTGATTGATTTGCGGCAGTCCGACTCCTACCACTGCTGCACCGATCAAGCGATCGCCTTTTAGGTCGATCCCTTCAGAAAAAATTCCTCCAAGGACACAAAATGCCACCAATGTTTTTGGTTGACTCTTTGGTTCGTCTTGACTTTTATCCAGCAAGGATGATTGTTGCGAGTCAAAAGATTGAAACTGCGCAAGAAACGCCTCGCGCTCTGCTTCGTTCATAGCAGTCCCCTGAATCAAGACCTCCACCTCTGGCGCCTGTTGAGAAAATGCTGCCGCCACATCATCCAAGTAACGATAAGAGGGGAAAAAGACCATATAGTTTCCCGCTTTCGCTGCCGTCATTTGCTGGATCGCATCAACGATCGCAGGAATGCTGGCTTCACGTTGGCGATACGTCGTTTGAATATAGTCCGCAATAAAAATCCCCTGATTTTTCGGATCAAAAGGACTTGGCAAGCGATAGCGCAAAGCTTCATCGCCGCCACCTAATACTTCTTGATAATACGACAAAGGGGTAAAGCTCGCAGAAAACAACAGGCTGGCCTTGCCCTTATCTAACACGGATTCCAAAAACGGCGCTGGTTCGATGCAAAATTGCCGTAGTTTGATATCATAGCGGTCGATCTCCACCGTCGTTTCGTAGTGATCATCATAAAATTCACTGATCTTCAAATAATGGTTGGCTTCAAAATACACTTGCAGCACTTCTTCTTGCAATTCATGCTCAGGGTTTGCCGGCAACCATTCCTTCATCAATTCAGCTAATTTGTATAGCTGATTGACCATTGTTTCATGGGGAGCTGCTTGATGGTGGTATGACCATCCTTCCTCTTTTGCTAATTGGGCTAAAGCCGCAAATTCTTTATCAACTCTGTTAAGTGCGCGTTTTAATTTCTGTTGATCCTTCGGCAGCTTCTTCTTTAATTCCTTATATGGCTGTCGTAAGATCGTTGCGGAATACATTTCTTTCGAACGATTAACTAAGTTATGGGCTTCATCCACTAAAAAGAAATACTCTTCGTCTGGCTCTTCAAAAAATCTCCGTAAATAAACGGTTGGATCAAACAAATAATTATAATCACCAATAATGACATCGCAAAAGACACTGACATCCAGTGAAAGCTCAAAGGGACAAACCGTATGCTTCATTCCATAAATCTCGATCACTTCTCGAGTTATTTGGTTTTCGTGATGCAACAGATCCCACAAAGCTTCGTTGATTCGATTGTAATAGCCTTGTGCATAAGGACAATGCTCTGGCGTACAGTTTCGTTCATCCAGAAAGCAAATTTTATCTTTGGCAGTGATCGTGACACTCTTGGTTTCACTACCGTTGTCTGCTAACTTGCTCAACGCATCTTCAGCCACTTGTCTGGTGATCGTCTTCGCCGTCAGATAAAAGACCCGATCTGCCCCTTCTTCCCCGAGAACTTTTAATGCGGGAAACAGCGTTGACATGGTTTTTCCAGTTCCCGTTGGCGCTTCCGCAAAAAGTCGCTTGCCATTTTTTAGTGTTTTATACGCCGCTGCTGCTAACTCTCGCTGCCCTTTGCGAAAGGTTTCAAAGGGAAAAGACAGCAGCTGCAAAGACGTATTGCGGACACGGCGCCAATTCTCTTGAAAAACTAACCATTTATGATATTCCTGAAGTAATTCTTCATAAAAAACAGCTAATTCTGAGAACTGAAATGTTCTTCTCGTACGGGTGGTCAGTTTTTCAGTGGTTTGATAATAAGTCAATTGTACGGCGATCCGATCGATGGGTCTCCTCGGATCATTTTCTCCATCAGCAGTAGCTTCTGCTTCTGGTTTCTCTTGTTTTTCACTGTCATTAAGCGCTGCTTGTTCATTTTCTTGTAGTAAAAACAAATAAGCATAAACCATTCCCTGGGCAAAAAACAAATCGATTTGATCTTCAGGGATATCTTCGAAAGCTGGTTCTGAAGTTTTGATCTCATCGATCACCCAAGAATTAACAGCTGCATCAAAAAAGAGACCATCGGCACGTCCTTCGACAGTGATCGAATCTTTCTCAATTTGGCTTTCTCGTTTGAAAAAGACTTCTTTTTGATACGCTTCCCCAGCCTCTTTTTGTAGTTGGCGATGGATACGGGCGCCTTCTTGTGCGGTATGATTACTGACTTTGCGGCTATCAATATCGCCTCTGCGCAAAATAAATTCTACGATTTTTCTAACCGCAACTTTTCCTTTATACACGTGTTCACCTTCTCGTTTGCCATTATAGCGGATAGATCACTTTTGGAAAAGCGAACAGAAACAGCTTTTCATCCTCTGCGGAGAGTATCCTATCCAAACAGGTTTGATCTCTAAAAAAACCACTTGCGGCAAAATGCCTTCTCATCAGGTAATCAACGCCATTTCCACTTCCAGAAAATGGGTTTGACGAAAGGTTACCAAAAAAACCTACTCTACTCACCTAAGCAAGTAAAGCAGGAATATTTTTTTAAGAAAATTTATTGATCGACCTGAATGTCATAGCTAACGCCATTTTGATCACAGGCCTTCTGATTATTGGGATCTAAGGTGAACTCAAAGGTTCGCCCATCTGCCATGATCGTCAAACGTTTTCCTTCGACGATGTATGAGGCATCTTGATAGGTGATCTCATAAATTTGATAAGGATCGTTGGACAACTGTACCTCTGAATGGGAAAAATGACGCTGAAAATCACTTTCGATTTGTCCTTTATACAAGGCAACATCACTAGCGCTGGCTGAACTATCTTCTAAGTCTGCCATCGGCAAATACTGCTTAACGATCGTCAACTCATTCTCATGGAAATCATAAACCCCTTGGCTTTGCGGAAAGATGACACTCTCATCTTGGATCAACATCAGATCAAGGTCGCCATTTTCAACCGCTTTTGAGGCGGAAGTAACGGTTTCAGAAACTTCTTTCGAATCATCGATGGATAGCTCTTCCTCACCACAGCTCGCTAAAAGAAGCACAGCAAAGCATACAGTGAAAAAGAATTGGAGCGATTTTTTCATAAAAAACACCTTCTTACAAAAAGTTGATGTATACCAATCAAAACGAACACAAGGTCCTGAACACTTACTTTCCCCGAACTTAGTCACGACGAAGGTTTCTGCTGCAGGAAAAAATTAGACCAGTTTCAAACGAAACAGGCGCTTTCTTATTTTAATTAGTATAACAGCAGTTTTTTGCTAATGCGGTTTCTTAGAAAAATTTTCGAATTCCCACAATAATTCTGAGCTTTTCTCTCATCAAACTGTTGGTTAGCCTTATCACCTGCCTGCCATAGGGTGGTCACAGCATCTTCACGAAATAAAGCCTATCCGTGCCAAGTACAGGTGTGTCAGAAAGCACAGCAAATTGTTCGAAGCCGACTGCTTGATAGAACTGTGGCGCTTGGTAGTCTTGGGTGGTAACTGTCACGGAACGACACCCCGCTTTTTTACCGTGATCGAAAAGTGCTTCCATCAATTGTTTCCCCACCTCTTGATTCTGATAGTTTGGATCAACTGCAAACAATTGAATATGAATCGTAATACCTGTCCGTTTCCCAATCAACCCACCAAGTTGATCGTGATTGTCAAAAAATGCAAATGAAAGCTGCTCTTGATCGGAAAAGGCACTCACTGCCTCTGTTTTTTTCGTTGAATGATTGAGCCATTGACAGATCGCCTGACGATTGTCTCCTATGTTCATCGTTTCTATCATTAATTTTTCACTCCTAAAAACCTTTCTTTGTTTCCTCTTATACTTTAAGCTATACTTATAGTCAGACACAAGTATTTGTGATCCTAGGAGGTTTTAGCATGAAAATCATTGGTTTAGTGACAGGACCCGTTCAAGAAAATTGTTACCTTATTTGGAAAGAAGATTTTTTGTTGATTGTTGATCCTGGAGCAGAAGCAGCGAGATTGATCGCTGAGATCGAAAAAACAGGCGCAAAACCAGCAGCGATTTTATTGACCCACACTCATTATGACCATATCGGCGCAGTTGATCATTTGCGGGATTATTATCAGATCCCCGTTTACGTTAGTCCACTTGAGCAAGAATGGCTAAGTGATCCTATGAAAAACCTTTCTGGCCGTCATCCTGAATTAGGGACCATCACCGCACGCCCAGCAGAATTCGAGCTAGAATTGAAAGAGTACGAGATAGCTGGCATGTCCTTTAAGGTTGTTGCAACCCCAGGTCATTCCATCGGCAGCGTCAGTTTTATTTTTGACAAGTTTGTCGTTTCTGGAGACGCCTTATTTAAAGGCAGCATCGGTCGGACCGATCTACCAACTGGCAACCTTGAGCAATTGCTGACCAGCATCCAAACGCAACTTTTTGTTTTACCGAATCAGATGGCCGTTTATCCTGGCCACGGGGAACCAACAACGATCGAGATGGAGAAACGGACCAATCCGTTTTTTAACGCATAAACGAATGACGAACCAAAGGAGGAATTACTACTTATGGCAAAAACAGAATTGTATGTCGTGCGTCACGGGAAAACCATGTTCAACACATTGCAGCGTGTGCAAGGCTGGTGCGACACCCCATTGACTCGTACTGGTGAACAAGGCATCCATTATTTAGGACTCGGGTTACGAGATGTGGATTTTGTGGAAGCAGTATCCAGTGACAGCGGCCGCGCGATCGAAACGATGCGTCTGATACTGGGTGAACATGTCAGAGGACCAGAGATCCCTTATCATATCGACAAACGGATTCGTGAATGGTGCTTTGGCTCACTTGAAGGTGCCTATGATGCAGAAATGTGGGGCGTTCTGCCACGGATTCTTGACTTTCCTGATTACGATGATATGATTGCCAATCATGTCTCGTTTGAGGCGATCGCCAATGCGATCTATCACGCAGATACAGCCAATTGGGCGGAAACCTTTGATGTGTTGACCGAACGTGTCAAAACAGGGTTTGAAGATATCGCCTACCGCGTTGAGAAAAAAGGCGGCGGCAATGCGCTAGTTGTGTCTCACGGCTTAACGATCGCTTTTCTTTTGCATCTGATCAATGATGAGAACAATGTTCGCATGGATATTGAAAATGGCTCGGTCACTCGACTGATCTACGAAGATGGCAGCTTTACGATTGCTGAAGTGGGCAATACCGATTACATCAAAAAAGGCTTAGCACTCTCTCAAGAACTTTTATCCTAAGAGAAACCTTTGGCAGTTGATCAATTTCTTTAAGAAAGGAGCAGTTTTTGTTTTAAAAACTGCCCCCTTTTTTTAGGAAAAAGATTGGTATTCGAATCAGGAAACGGTATACTAAGAGTTGTATTTTGTCATAGAAAGGACTGAACCAATGTTTTTTACAAATTTCATAAAAGCGATTTTATTTGGGATCATTGAAGGGATCACGGAATGGCTGCCAATCAGCAGCACGGGTCACTTGATTCTAGCCGACGAATTTATCGGATTGAATGTAACTCCCGAGTTTATGACGATGTTCAATGTTGTCATACAACTGGGTGCGATTTTAGCAGTCGTCTACTTATATTTCCATAAACTAAACCCTTTTTCACCGCAGAAAAATGAGTTAGAGAAAAAAGATACATGGACGTTATGGTTTAAAGTCGTCGTGGCGGTCTTGCCATCGGTTATTATCGGATTACCGTTAGATGATTGGTTAGATGCGCACTTCTACAACTTTTTCTCCGTTTCGATCGTCTTGATCGTTTATGGGATCGGCTTTATCGTGGTAGAAAAACGCAACAAAAATAAAGCACCAAAATGTACCGATTTGAACAAGTTCACCTATAAAGCGGCATTGATCGTAGGAATGTTCCAAGTATTGGCATTGATCCCAGGAACTTCTCGTTCTGGTGCTACTATCTTAGGTGCTATCATGATCGGCGCTTCTCGTTATGTTGCTGCTGAATTTTCATTTTTCTTAGGTATTCCCACCATGTTTGGTGCCAGTGCCTTGAAAATCTTCAAGTTTTTGAAAGATGGCAATGCCTTTGATTTCCAAGGAACCGTCATCTTATTGACAGGAACCATCGTGTCATTCATCGTTTCGATCATCGCGATCCGTTTCTTGATGAACTACATCAAACGGAATGATTTTACCGTATTTGGATGGTATCGCATCGTTTTAGGAATCATTTTGATCGGCTATTGGCTGATCCAATTATAAGCAAAAAGAGCAACTCTTGCGCAGGTAACTGCCACAAGAGTTGCTCTTTTTTTTCGTTTGAAAGCTCTCTAGTTCCTCACGTGTTTTTGATCACCATACCATCGATAATATCAACCGCACTTTCGGTGTCGTTGATAATCGATTCAAAGCGATCATAAATATCTTTCCATTTAATGATTTCCAGCACTTCTTTTTCATCCGTAAACAACGCTTTTTTCATTTTTGAATACAAAAGATCTGCTTCTGATTCAATCGTATTTACATCGTTGATCATTTGACGCAATGTTTTTGAATTTTTGAACTTCGGAAACTCTTTTAAGGCCGTTTCAACGCCTTGTGTCGCTTGAACGATCATTTCAGCAAATAAGTTCGTCTCAGGGCGGATCTTCGTAATGACCAAATTCTCAAATAAATATGTCAGTCCCATAATGCCATCCAAAATATCATCTAAGCGCTCAGAGATGACCAGGATGTCTTCGCGATCGATCGGTGTGATAAATGAGTCGTACAACTCATTCGTTAGCTCAGCGATCACCTGATCGCCTTCCTTTTCTAATCCATGAATCTCAGCTGCCGCTTCACTTAACGCTGTTTCAGAGTAATCATTGATCAACAGCGAAAAACGTTTCGCAGCTAGATGGCCATTTGTTGCCAACTGCTCCATTGCCGCAAAATAATCAAATCCTTTTTTTCGTGCCATTACTTTCTCTCCTCACAAAATTAGCAATAAAATTTTCACCATTAGAAACGCAATCAACCCACAACCAGGAAACGTTAAAATCCAAGCATAGATCATTTCTTTAACGATGCGCCAATCAACGCTAGAAAAACGTCGAGAAGCCCCTACCCCCATGATGGCAGTCGTTTTTGTATGGGTCGTTGAAACTGGGATACCAAATACGGAAGACAAGAACAAACAGATCGCAGCGGTAACATCTGCAGAAAAGCCCTGGTATTTTTCCAGTTTTACCATATCCATCCCTACTGATTTGATGATTTTCATCCCACCGACAGAAGTACCGATCCCCATGGTCAAGGAACAAAGAACCATCACCCAGAGTGGGATCGAAAAGCCATTGCCGGTCTTTTCAGCAAGATTGTTGTAGAAAAGCCCTAACATGAAGACACCCATAAATTTTTGGCCATCTTGTGCACCATGTAAGAACGCATTGGCACCAGCCGCAATGGCTTGACCAACTGTAAAAATTTTGTTGGCTTTTCGCCGTTGGGTATCGCGAAAGAGCCATACGATCAGTTTCGTGATCAGAAAGCCGCCAATGAAGCCCATCAACGTAGAAACGACAAGACCGATCAAAACTTTCAGCCACTCCTCGCCATTGACTGCATGTAACCCACCAAGGGCCATGGCTGCACCAGTCAGTCCTGCGATCAACGCGTGGGATTCACTAGTTGGGATCCCAAAATACCAAGCTGCGACCGTCCAAACAACAATTGAAAACAAGGCAGCGGCTAATGCGATCTGTGAGACCCGAAAACTCCCGCCTGAATCAAAAGTCACAATGTTGCTGATGGTTTCTGCAACTTGCGCATTAAAATACGTCATCACTAGCACACCTAAGAAATTCATGACGACTGCCATGCCAATGGCGATATTCGGGCGTAAGACTCTCGTGGAGACAGCGGTTGCAATAGCATTCGGCGCATCCGTCCAGCCGTTGACGAAAATCACCCCTAATGACAACACAATCGTTAGAAACAAAGCGATATTCACATAGATTCCCCCATTTAAAAATTCCGAAGTAATCATAGCATAGAAAGCTGTTTCTGTGTAAACTTTTTATAACTATTCAGTAAAAAATGTGTAAAGAAGCATTTTTAAAATCCATAAAGCAAAAAATAGCACGGCCAAAAAACAAATTTTTGTGTTAAGTAAAATTTCTTTACAACTTTTATTGCAATCACTCTTGGCATTAGGTATAATGACTAGTGTTGATTTATACGTTTTCTAAACGTAATTGAACTTTTTTTTCGGAGGTGAAATACATGCCAAACATTGAATCTGCAATCAAACGTGTTCGCACAAGCGAAGCGGCTAATGCTAAGAATTCATCTCAAGTAAGCACAATGCGTACAGCAATCAAAAAATTTGATCAAGCTGTTGAAGCTGGTGCTGATAACGTAGATGCGTTATATAAAGATGCTGTTAAAGCAATCGATATGGCTGAGACTAAAGGATTGATCCACAAGAACAAAGCTAGTCGCGACAAATCTCGTTTAAGTAAAAAAATTGCAAAATAAGCAAATTAAGAGAGGCGCAGCAATCATCGATTGCTGCGCCTTTCTTTTTGACTTACTGTTTGCCATGTTTTAAAACAAATAGCTGGAACAAATACTCTTTGTCCATCTGACCACTTTTCACTAAATAATCATTTTCGATCAATTCACTATATAGTGCCGCTAATTGCTTTTCTCCAAACCCCCGAGCTTGCTGCATCGCTAACTTCACTCGGTACGGATGAATCCCCAACGTTTCTGCGATATTGGCTTGCTGGTAGCCAATTTTCATCAAAATCGCCGCCTGTAACAGCAGACGGACTTGGCTGATCAAGATAGCATTGATCTTGATCGTCTCTTCCCCTTGCAATAATAGATCGTCATACAAGCGCAACGCATCCGATACGTTCCCCTTTAAGACATCGCTGGTTAATTCAAAGACATTGTGTTCCAACGTCTTAGGGATCAACTGCAAGACGATCTCTTTCGTAATTTTATTGCCATTTCCTGCATACAGCCGTAGTTTCTGTAACTCCTGCATCGCTTTTGATAGGTGCAGATCCGTTAACCGTAAAAACAAATCAAACGCCTCTCGGCTCATTTCGATGCCATCATTGGCCAACGACTGTTGGAGATACTGACGCACGTCGGCTTCTTTCATAGGTGCGACATCAATCACAACTGCGGCTTTCTTCAACTGCTTAGTAATTTTTTTCCGTTCATCTAATTTATCGACATCTGCAAAAATCACCATTACCGATGATTCCAATGGGTCTTTGATATAATTCAAAAAATCATCTAGGTCATGCTCAGGTGCATTGCTCTTTTTTTCAGCCGTTAAGAAAAATGGCCGCTCAACGAACAGTAATCGCTGATCGCCAAAAAAAGGCAACGATTGGGCTTCTTGGATCACCATATCAAGGGGATCTTTCTCCATGTCAAAGGAAGCAAAATTCAGATCATCTTTCCCAACGGAAAAACGCTCCAAAAAGGCCGTGCGAACTTGCTCTTGTAAAAACATTTCACTGCCGATGACCAGATAAATCGATTGCAACTCCTTGGTTCGAATTGCTTGCAACGCTTTTTGTAATTCCATCGTTCCCCCCGCTTTCATTCTTATCCTACCATTAGTCAATCGGATAGTCTAGCAGCGTTTTTATCAAAAATGGTTGTTGTTTTTCAGACCAAATAAATTGGATCATGCCTTGCTGATCGGTTCGCAAAACGGTCTGATTTACCAACGTTTCAAGCACCTCTTCATGAGGATGCCCGTACCGATTGTTCCGTCCACTTGAAACGATCCCGAATTGGGGATCGATTGCCGCAACAAACTCAGGTGCCGTCGAGGTTCGACTGCCATGATGCCCTAGTTTCAATACATCAACTTTTAAATTCGGATAATCACGAATCAACTTTTTTTCCCCTGCTTGTTCGAGATCGCCAGTAAACAAAAATGTTTTATCCCCTACCTTGGTTTTAATCACCATCGAATCTTCGTTTTGTCCTGCACCTGATTCTGGTGCCAATACTTGCAACTGAAGGAAATCACCCACCACTTGGCCAACCGTCGTCCAAACAACGCTTGTCTGCTTAGGCAGTTCATTTAAAAGCTTGGCGATGCGGTGATCTTGTTCACTTCCTGGTACAAGATATAACGTTTCAACAGGGATCGCCTTCATCAATGCTAGCGCATCTCCCATATGGTCCGTGTCCCCGTGAGTTAGAAACAAACCAGTAATCTTCCTGACTCCCTCCCCTTTCAAAAAAGGAATCAATGTAGATTCCGCGGCAGCTTGTCGTTTGCGCTCTTGCCAGTTTTCTTTCGGAAAAGACAGAGAACCTCCAGTATCGATCACATAAACTTCGCGATTTTTTTCTGCCTGTAAAACGATACTATCGCCTTGACCAACGTCGACATAACTAATGGTGGGTAAAACCCGATTCTGTTGAAAGACGATTGGTACAACAAGCGAAAAACAAATCACCAGCAGCCACCGTTTCTTTTGGTAACAGAGCAGGCCAAGCAAACAACAACTAGCTGCCAATCCTGCAGGAACGGCACCCACCGTTATCGATACGCCTCCTACAGCGCCCACGACAACTTCCATAAGTAATAAAAGCTCTTCAAAAAGGGCAATCAGCCCACTGATGGTTGGGAAAAGCGTCCCAGCAACGAACATTACGAAACAGGCTGGCAGCAAAACCAATTGAAAAAACGGTAAAAAGACAAACGTCAAAAAGCCCCCAAATAATGGAAATTCATAAAAGAGCGAGACAATGACAGGCGCAGCCAGCACCGTGAGGAACTGACTGCGCCAAAACCACGTCAATCCGATCGGTCGCTGCATCACTATTAAGAAAGTCATCAAAAGACTTAGCTGTCCCGATGTTTGAAGCAATACTTTGGGATCAACGAATAAAAGAGCCGTTAAGACGATCCCATAATGATCACTTGCCGATAGCCGTTGTTGATAAAGAGTTGTTACTTGAGTAACCGATAATGCCAAGACAGCACGCCAGACACTAATGCCGCCGCCACAAAGACCAATTACGGCTAAGAAAAAGACCCCCATTGGCAACAGCATTTCTTTTTGCGTAAACCCCAATCGGCAGAAGCATCCGCGAAACCATTTGAAAAATAAGACGACATGCATTCCTGAGATCGTAAAGAAATGCAATAAGCCACTCGCACGATACATTTGACGTACTTCTTGAAAGTCATGGTCTTTAAAACCAAAGAGCAACGCATTGATATAGGCTGCTGAGCGTTCAGGAAAGATTCGTTGCACAGAAGAAATAACCTCTGCTCGAACTTTTGCAAGCGAAAAGCCTGAGTCTGCTGCTTCCATTCCTACCATTTGCTCGATATGGACTGTGCCAACAATTGATCGACTGGCTAGATAGGCAGAATAGTCAAACCCGTGGCGGTTTCGTGGTTTTTCAGGAAGAGAAAAAAATCCTTTCACCAGCAGCTTTCTTCCCCAATCGGATCGATCCTGCCATTGCTGTTTTTCAGTCTCTGAAGAAATCGTGTAACGGCCAATCACTTTACCTGCGGAAGATTTTGCTTCAAACGTAAGCAGATCGCCATTGATTTTGATCGTGTCTGGCAACACATTGACTACCCCTTGATACTCACCTTCTTGTATGTTTCCAGTCCGAGAAAGACAGACGCGGACACTTAACAGCAACAGTCCGACAAAACAAATCATGCACAAAAATGCTTGTCGTCTTAAGACAAGCATCACGAAATAATAAAGTGCAATGAGTCCCAGTAAGATGGACTGCACATAGTAAGCAGTCACCGAACAAGCAAAAACAATACTAAGAAATAAAAATGAATCAGTTCTCTTTTGTTGGTTGTGCATCATTCAGCACACCAAATGAAAGTTTTTCAAAATACACCGGATCAAGTTCAACTTGGTGGACGGAAGCACCTACTTGTTGAATCAATTCCATTGCATACTGATTGTTACGATAGTCATTCAAATAATGGATCGTTTTGACCCCTGCTTGCAAAATTGCTTTCGTACAGGGAAGGCAAGGAAAATGCGTCACATAGATTTCCGCATTGTCTGTTGACACCCCTAATTTTGCACATTGCAATAAGGCATTCATTTCTGCATGAATCGTCCGAATACAATGGTCATCGACAACATAACAGCCATCGTCGATGCAGTGTACATCGCCACTGACTGACCCATTGTAGCCTCCAGCGATGATTCGGCGATCTTTGACTAATGTAGCGCCGACTTCAAGTCGGGAACACGTACTGCGTAAAGAAAGTAAAACAGCTTGCGCCATAAAATACTGGTCCCAAGGGATTCTCGTATTGCTCATTCATTTGCTCCTTTGCGATTGATTAGTTCTATTCTAATCGAATTTCTTGAATTTTCAACCGTCATTTCTTAGTATTTCTTACTTTTATTTGGTTCAGTCCGTCACTGTAATCATCTCTTTCAAGGACTCAAAGGTCTTCTCTCCGATGCCTGTGATCTTTTTTAGGTCATCAATCTGTTTAAAAAAGCCATATTCTTCGCGGTAAGCGATGATTGCTTCTGCTTTTTTGGCACCCACGCCTGGCAGTTCTTGCAGTTGCTGTGCATTGGCTTGATTCAGATTGATTTGTGTCACTGCTGTCTGGCTGCCACCTACTCCTGAAGCATTCATCTCCATAAACGCTTGATCCCCTTTATGAGGGACGACCACCATCTGTTGGTCTTGCAACACCTGTGCTAAGTTTATGGCTGTTTCTAACGCCTCTTCTGTCAGACCACCTGCTTGTTCGATCAATTCATACATCCGCGCGCCTGATTTTAAACGATAAATGCCCGGTTGGTGCACTTCTCCTTTGACATCGATAACGATCTCATACTCTTCATCGTGAAGACCATCTTCTTGAAGGGTTCCACCTTACCCCATTTCAGACGATTGACCTTCTGCATCTGCTATTGATTGCCAGCTTGTTTCTTTGTTTTGCGAGAACGGTACAAACCAGATGATCAGCAAAACCATCAAAACAGCACCACCAACTGCAAATCGCCAATAGTCTTTGAGCAGCTTCCATTGATCCATTTTCACCACCTCATAGATGAAATACGCAAAAAGTAATCAAGGACAGAAAAAAAGTCAACACTTTCCACGTGTCGACTTTTCCACCAGCTAAGAAGTAATCGTATAGTGACAGGTAACTTTCTTTTGACTCCTCACATCCTCTATTTTCTCGCTAACTATTCTAAAACCTTTCATCTGACTGATTTCATAGCCACATGTTCGTGGCAACTCCACCGTTAAGCGAACGGTACGATCAGTCTTTTCCCAGCTTAAAGTTACTAATCCAAACGTACTTTGTAAGGAGCCTTTGACATGGGCTACAGGTACATCGAAGGCTGGTTGTATCAGTATCCCAGTGCTTGTCATCTGAATGCCTAATAAATGACGGACAAACCAATACCCATAAGAAGCAAACATGGCATGATTCAACGAACCCTCGTAAGTGGCTGAATGTTGCGGCGTTGGAAAATGTTCCATCAAAGTGCCGTTTCCGCTTGCCAGCATTGCTACATAACTAGGTGCAGATTTCCTCGTCAACCAATCAAAAATAATATCATTATAGCCAGCTTCAGCCAGCAACTGATAACTCCATGCCATCCCGAAGATGCCGAAAGAGAAAATACCCTCTTGCTGCTTGATCCGTTGTACTAGTTTTGGCAGGGTTTGTTTTTTCTCACTGAGTCCTGTTTTCATTGCAAAGATCATGCTAGACAAGGTACCCGCGCCGTATTGCTCATTTCCTTTAGAAAAATGCTGTTTGATTTGCTGTGTCGTGTACTGGATCGCTGCTGTCACTCGCTGACAATAGTCCTCGTTACCAATGATCCTCAAGTCGATCAATTCTTGGTAACGCTGTAGTAAAAGCAGATACATGCAGGCAGAGCAAAAGGACTGATCTGGCGAAGTAATGACCCCGTTTTGCTGAGTTTCATCAATTGCTCCCCAATCACCGAGGCAGCACTGGGCGATATAATCAAAATCAAAAGCGAGTAAATAGTTGAGATGCCGTTCCAAGTGTGGACGCAGCTTGGCAACCGCTGCTTGTTTCCCATAGTTCTTGACCAATGCCAAAGCAAGCTCTGGAACTACCAATTGCCACCCTAACGCACCACCACCATTTGATGGACCATTTGTCATGATTCCTACAAATGGCGCAGTTGCAGTCATTGCACCATCCGATCGTTGGTCGTTGGCAAAATCCCACAACACTTTTTCCAACAACGGCGCAATCGCCAGATCTGCCATCTGTGTTGGCAATAAAGCGACGATGTCTCCGCCATATCCGAACCGCTCACGGGTGCAGTCCTCAAAATACGAGTGGATGTTGTTCAACCGCGTGGCTTGGCCAACCGCCCATAACTGATTCAAGAAGGGATCGGAGGTTTCAAGGGTTACCAACGATTTCACATCCGTATGCAGGCGATAGGCTTTGATTGCGCCCACAATCGCTTGAAGGTTGTTAGCAGGTTTCGTCTCGATCAACGCATAGCGAAAGGAATGATACGTGTAGCGGTTTTCAAAAACGAACGTCCTCGCTGCCGTTTTCTCAATGATGTCTCGTTGAACGATGGGATCATCTGGCTGCTTCCCTTCATAGGGATCGTAGACGCCATAAGTTCCACTGATCGTAGACGTATAATCAGGGTTGCCTTGCTCATCTAATGTTTCTGCATAGCTGATTCTGACCTGACCAATGAAATTTTTCTCAAGTGTACAAGCAAATTGACCGCTGATGATTTGACCGAAGTCAATAAGCAGTCCCGCTGCAGTTTCGGTCATTTTTTGGGGAACGATCGATTGTGTGCGCTTGATTTTTGGAATAAAGCTTGGCTTAAAACGTCCCGCGGGTCCAGCAATTTGTACCGTTTTTCCTTCTGGACGAGGATCAGGTACATCGGTAACGATTTCTCCTATATAAAGATTGTTTTGCAAATAAGGCCCAAAACTGCTTTGCCACTGATTGTCTGAGTAAATGTAGCGATTCTCTCCTCCATCATTTAACTGAAGCTCCCCCCAGAAACAGGGTTTGCCGATCGCTAGTTGTTTGCGGATGTTATACCGACCTAAAATCTCAATCGGAGCAGGGTTGTACCAGCCATTCGCAAGTTCAACTTCGATCCGATTGTCTCCCTCCTGTAAAAAATCAGTTAACTCATAAGTATCATAGTAGACGACTCGATCATAGTTCGTTACATCACTGTTTAAATAAACATCTGATACCGTTTTTCCATTAACTGACAAGTGATAAAAACCAAGACCGCAGCAATCGATCACTGCATAGGAAGGACACTTTTCCAGTGTGAAGGAGCGGGACAAGCAGCTATTTTTCTCTTCTGAAAAATAAAACCGTTCTTTTTTAATTGGATCATCTAAGCGAGTGATCCACTTGCCCATGGTTTCTTTAGGTTGCTCACGCTTTTCTATCGTGAAAAACACACTGCTGTAAACGGTGACATCGTTTCCTGCTCCTGCTGTCAATTTGACTTGATATTTTTTTCGCTGTGGATGCTGTGGTAAATGGACCGCCATTTTATTCTCAGAAGCGGCTATGTTGGAAACGTCATACACTGCTTGCTGCTGTTCATTGAAAAGTTGCAATCGATAGCCTTGGTGATTGGTCATCGACCACTCAATAAGGACCGGATCATTTAAATCCACTGTTAATGGCTTTGTCTTCCCGTTGATGGTTATCGTTTCTTTCATACGCTGCTCCTTTCGTGGGTTATTGTGCTTCTTCAATACAGATCTGCTTATCAGCAACTTTGATAAATGGCAACCAAATCATCGTTGCGATCACGATCAAGACGATTTGTAACAATGCGCCCATGATACTACCAGTGACAAAATAGCCGCTAATGATCGGCGGAGTCGTCCACGGAATTTGCGCAAGCCCAGTTGGGATCGGGACTAGCCCGAAATAAAAAGCAAAGTAAGCGACGATCGTTGTGACGGCATTTGCAAAAACAAAAGGAATGATAAAACTGAAATTCAACATCAACGGTATCCCGAACAACGCTGGTTCACCGATATTGAAAATATAAGGAACACTAGCAATTTTTCCAACCTCTTTGTACTGTTTACTTTTTGCTACGATCAAAATAGCAATGATCGCACCGACGACCCCAATCGAGGCAAAATGATTCCGAAAGCTCATACTGATAATATTCGTTGGAATCTCTCCCGCCACTGATGCCACACGATTTTGATCTTCAAGGACTTGATGGATTGGGTCCATCACTGCTTGAATGATCGAAGTTCCATGAAGGCCAAAAAACCACAAGAATTGCTCGAAAATTTTCACAACGACCATTCCAACTAGGGAGCCACCTAACATAGTTAATGGAATCCCAAGGGTCCCATTGATCAACGTCATGGCATCACTGTTAAATAAGGCTTCGATGATGAGTCGGATGACCCAAATCGTCGTGATGACAAGAAAAGATGGAATCACCGATTCGAATGGACCAGAAACAGCTGGTGGTACCGCTGCTGGCATTTTGATTTTGATTCCTTTGCCCTCAATTTTTTTATAAAGAACTGTACTAAAAATACCGACAATAATCGCTAAAAACATCGATTGCGCGCTAACGCGGGTGATATCTAAAAAAGTTCCTGCTTCCATTGCATCCAACTGTGTTAATAGTAAAAAGGAAACAAAAGCAGTTAAGACACATTGCAAAACATTTGTTTCAAGCTTTTCTGCCAGTGATTTTGCGAGGGAAATGACAACTAGCAAACCACCGATTGCGAGTGTGGCATTGTTGACATAGAGCAATTTCTCTTGCCAGACACTAGCATCTTCTGTTCGCAACACCATAGTAATAAAATCGGTCACTTGTTGGATCGGAAAAAAAGCAATAATTAAAAAGATCGACGCAATAAAGGTGAATGGCATGTAAGCTAACATTGCATCCCTAACTGAAGTAATATAAATATTCCCATTGACTTTACTTGCAAATGGACCAAGGGTACTTTGGATCTTATCCCCTAATGATGGTTTGTCGTGGTTCATGGTGATTCCCCATTTCTTTCGAATTTGCTGGTACTATTGACTATTATTATCATCCGGATTATGATAATTGATAACGCTACCATACAAGTATTATATACTATCTCTACCTGTCTTCAATGACGATACTCTACTATTTCATTGACTATTTTTTACCTAAGGAGAAAGCGATGGATAAACAAAACATTCTGCAGCAGTTACAACAATTGACGACTACTGAAGAAATAGCCCTTAAAAAGACGCAAACCCTTCCATACAATTATGAGGATTTCAAGAAAGTCTACACTGAGAAAAATGAGCCAATTTACCAATATACCTTCGAAAAACACCTGTCTCGTCTCATACGAAAACGACCGCAGGATAGCGGATTTCTTAAGACAAGCCAGCTCTTGATTTTAAAACATGCACGCTTTTCTTCTACACCACTACATCAGCATGATTTTATCGAAATGAATTATGTTTTTTCTGGAACAGTCACGATCATGATCAATGAGAAAAAAGTGATCCTAAAGGCAGGTGACTTTTGCTTACTAGATACTGGGGTGATCCACCAAATTATCGAAACAAATCAAGACGACATTGTTATTAACTTTTTGATCAGCAAAGAGTACTTTTCCACGCAGATGCTCAGTCGGTTGGCCTCCAATAGCATGATCGCCGATTTTGCCATCAATGCGTTATCTGAAAGCCAAAAGCACAATCAATACCTAGTGTTTGAAACGAGTAACAACGACTATTTGATTGATGCGATTTTCGGGGTCTTGGCCCAGTTCTTCAATCCCTCCTTCGGTTCTCATGAGGTCATCCATTCCTATATGATCATTATTTTTTCCGAACTCGTTCGTAACTTCCAAGAAAAACAACGGATCGAGTCGCAAAAAAGTGACCAATTGTACCTCGGAGAAGTGTTGGACTATCTGGAGAAACATTTCGCTACTTGCACACTAGCTTCGGTTGCGGAGACATTTGGATACAACCCGAGCTATTTGAGTCGCCGTATCAGTCAGCAGCTTGGTCGATCCTTTGTGACGATCCTTCAAGAATTAAAACTCAATCAAGCCAGTTTATTGTTGAGAAACTCTTCCCTACCTGTGGAACAAATCGCACACCAAGTCGGCTATAAAAATGTCTCATTCTTCTATAAGCTGTTTCAAAAGAAGTATCAGTGCTCTCCTCATGCCTACCGTCAAAACTAAACAATACTGTTGCACACCATTTTATCGACAAAAAAACACTGCTCACTTGATGCTGCTAACGCAGCAATCTCAAATGAGCAGTGTTTTTTAACTAATCAGTTTCAAGCAATTCAGGAATTTACGACGTCGATCCTCGGTGATACAACGTTGTATAATATGGCTGTTCGCTGGTATCGATCGCAATACCGATCCCGAGAAATTGATACTCATCGTTTAGAATCGTTGCCCGATGTCCCTCTGAGTTCATTAAACCTTGATGGGCGTAAATACTGCTAGCTTGGCCAAATGCCAAATTCTCCCCTGCAGCAGTGAAGCTGATCCCATCTTCTTGCATCCGATCAAATGGAGTCGATCCATTTAACCCAATATGGTCAAAATATCGATGTTCTGCCATGTCTTGGCTATGCTTCACGGCAGTCTCACTGGTTGCTTCACTGAATCCAAGGGGCGACAAACCAAATTTCACTCGGGTGGCATTCGTTAATTCAAATAACTGTGTTCGTAAGCCACTTAAAATGGCGGCTTGATTTTGGCGAAAATCATTCGCATGGCGTGTTTCTAGCGAGCGATTGATGATTTGGATCGCAGTCACTGTATCTTCGGCATGAACATCATAGAAAAAAGTAATCAATTGATCGTCTTGCAAGAACAGATCATAGTTGGCATCCGAATCGATGCGATACCGTCGTGATCCTCGTTGTAGACTTTCTTGACGCGTCCCCATCTGATTACGAACGCTTGCTTTTGAAGACCCAATACCTAGCGTGTCATCGATAAGAATCGTGTCTTGATTCGTATAGATCCCTTGCGCAATATCACGTTCATCATACATCACCATCATGAAGTTACGAAAATCATCGTGATAGGAAGTCCAGTTCAGTCCATACCGATTCGCTGATTCATTGATCGCTTCCCCAAAGGTTTCTTCGATCACTTGTCGTGATTCATTATATAAATATGTCTGGGCAGGCGTTTCTGCCGCTGGCTTTGCTGAAGTGTCTTGTGAAGGAGAAAATTGGGACGAGAGAGATTGAGTGATCTCGTTGAGTCGAGCATCCCGAAATGCCAAGCGCCCGTCTTGCCATGTAATCATCTGGCTTACAAAATAAAGAAGCCCGATGAGAAAAATGCTTTTGATTAAGAATTTTATTTTTTTCATATGACACCTCCGTCAATGAATCATTATGTGTTAGCTGTAGCGCGATCGTTTATCCACTCATTCATCCCTAGATTGGATCGCTGATAACCCGTCCTGCCTTTTCTAAAGACTATCATTCCTGTGGAAAATTGACCAGCTGCATCATGAAACTTCTTAGATGGTCTATGTCTTTTTAAGCTCCTGTTAAGAAACTTTTTTACTCACGAAAACTTTGCAGCGCCATCGAACGCTCCATCAAGGGATTGGCGATTTTAGCTAATGTATGTCGATCGTATTCTTCTGGTCGCTTGATAGTGAGGTAAAGAATAAACTGTGGATCATCCGTTGGGTAGATGGAGACCGCCGAATAAATATAATCATACTCTCCCGTCATGTAGCCTTGACCATTCTCATTGGCGATCTGAGCAGTCCCAGTTTTGACAGAAATCTCATGGTTCGTCAGTTGGTATACATCATAAGCGGTGCCATAGCGTTCATCCGTCACTACATCGGTCATGTATTCTAAAACAGCATCAGCTGCTGCTTGTGAAATAGGCTGGGAAACGACTTCTGGAAAAACTTGGGTCTCTTCCCCTACTCGCCGAATCAATTGCGGACGTATCATCTCGCCACCATTGGCAAATGCACTAAATAGCTGCATCATCTGCATCTGATTGACGCCGATCGCATGGCCATAGGAACTCATGGCATAATCCACCCGATTTCTTGAAGGTAAGATACCAGGCACCTCACCGGGAAGCTCACTTCCTGTAACTTTCCCTAGTCCAAAATCAGTTAAATACTGTGCCCAATTATCAAAACCGATTCGTTGCTGAAGTCGAACCATCCCAGTGTTGCTTGACCAAGCTAACGCTTGCCGCATCGTCAATTCACCATTTGCTCCTGAGTCGTGGTCATTGATGACTCGATCTTCAATCTGCATACTCACAGGATTGTAGCGTTCCGTCGGATCAAAAACACCTTCATCAATCGCTGCCGCAACGGTTGCCAGCTTCAAGGTCGAACCAGGTTCATACATCTCTTCCGTAAAAAGATTACGCCAAATAAAGTGCTCATCTGCAATTCCTTCTTGGGTCTCTGGATGAAAACTAGGTCTTTGAGCCATCGTTAAAATCTCCCCAGTTTTCGCATCCATCAATAAAGCCGTTAGATTTTCTGGTCGTGTTTGTTCCATAACTTCATCCATCACTGATTCAGTGAATAACTGCAGATGAGCATCTAATGTCGTCCAAACATCGTTCCCATCTACGCCCTCTTCTACCATTTGATTGGTTGCAGGAACAGGATTCCCTGAAGCATTGACTTGAAAAGACTCTCGCCCATTTTGATTCTTCAAAAAGTCGTTTAGTACATATTCTAATCCAGAAACTCCGACTCGAATCTCTTCATCATCTGACGTTGTCCCTATCAAATGTGAAGAAAAGATACCATTCGGATAGCTGCGACTTGAACGAGCATCGAAATAGATACCGTTGATTCCAGCTGCATCAAACGCCGCTTCGATTTGATTTCGAGTAGTCACACTTAGACCACTGCCAACATTGCCAAATTCCACTTGAAAAACAGGCGGGTTTGTTTGATTCGCACCGTCTGTCAAGATAGACAAAACTTGCTCGTTAGAAATAGGTAAATACTCCGAAAGAATCGTTGCGGTCTCCTCAAAGCGCGCTCTGTCTAGATACATGGGTCGGCCATTGTCAATGTAATCTTCAGAAAGAACCGCTCGAACAGTATAGGAAAGAATATCCTGTGCGATCACTGTCCCTTGCCGATCAAAAATCGCCCCTCGGCTTGTTTCGATGGATCGTGAACTATAATACAAATTTTCTATTCTTTCAGACAAAGAGACGCCAGCAATCACGCCGACTTGAACAATGTAAATCAAACGTGCAGAAAACCCCATAAAAAGCGCAAGACTGATTATGTATAACCAATGACCGACTAGCTTACGATTTTTCTTCGCTTTTTTCTTTTTGACTATATGATAGTCATACATCACCAAAGCGCCCCTTTCGATCGAATATACCTCTATAGTATTGGGTATTTGTGATGATCTTGTGAGGGAAAGAACAATTATTTTTCAAAGAGTCATTTTCCTATTAATTCAGCGATTATGCTGTGATATACTTTAAAAAATATAAATTATTTTTAAGGATGTGAATAAAATTTCAAAAAATATTGATTGTCGATGATGACACCCATATGCGTGCCCTGGTGAAAACTTATGCGGAGATCGAAGGGTATCTATGTTTTGAGGCAGCGGATGGAAAAGAAACATTGGAAAAATTAACCAATCATTCATTCGATTTGATCCTCCTAGATGTCATGATGCCGGGAAAAGATGGCTTTCAGACGCTTTCGGAAATCAGAGGTAGCTGTAACACGCCAGTCATCATGATTACCGCTCGAAAGGAAGAGTATGACAAACTCTTTGGCTTCAATCTTGGTGCCGATGATTATATTGCCAAGCCATTTAGCCCTAAAGAGCTGATGGCTCGCATCAAAGCTGTGTTGAAACGAAGCAATCAGTTTCAGTTCGAAAAGATCGTTTTTGGCGATCTCGAAGTCAATGTTTTTTCTCATACTGTAACGATCAAAGGGAATCCTCTGCCGCTTACGCCAAAAGAATTCGATCTGCTGGTCTATTTGACAAAAAATAATCATATTGCTTTGAGCCGAGAATCAATTTTAGAAGGTGTCTGGGGCTTCGATTATTTCGGTGATACCAGAACAGTGGATACACACATCAAGTCCTTGCGAGAGCGTCTAGGGGATTACCGAGAGTTGATCCAAACGGTTTGGGGCGTTGGGTATAAATTTGATTATGAAGACTAGTCGGTTAGGTTTTACTTACATCAAAAGTAAATTACTTGTGCGGCTTTGGTCCGCCAATATGCTGCTGGTCATCATTGGCATCGCTTTTTTGTGGACTGTTCAAATTTTGCTCTTTGAACCAAATTATATCAATGTAACGAAAGAATCACTTTTAGAAACAGTTCAGGAAACAGCTGCCGCTATTGAAGAAATGGCAGTAGATCCAGATGATTTACCAGAAGAGCCATTACTTTTTCTTAGTAAAACGATCGTTGGGACTCTTTTCTTAGTCGACGAGGATGGCGAAATTCTGGCGGCATTTAACAATGTCCAACAATTAAACATAGATGGGTTGAGCAACGAATACAACTGGTTGTTATCTCACGCACCAACTGTCCTTGATGGTGAGAGCCTGAGTGCTGTAGAAGACTTTGAAAAGTCTTCTGCCATTCTTATTGGCGTTCCTACCACTCTTTTCCAACGCCCAGCTGCCCTTTTGCTCTCCAATACGATCACTCAAATCGAAGCGCTTCAAAGCTTGAATCGACAGCAACTCTTTCTATTCACCATCATATTAACTATTTTTGCGTCAACGATCTCCTTTTTTTTAGCACAGCATTTTATTCGCCCGATCAAAACCATCAAAGAAGCCATCATCCGCTTAACCAACGGCGAGCTTTATTCCGTACCCAAACTTAAGCGTAGTGATGAATTAGGTACACTTTCTGAATCAGTTGCGGACTTAAGCACAGAACTTCAGCGAGTAGACGTCTTGCGAAAAGAAGTGATTGCCAATGTTTCTCATGAACTACGCTCCCCCCTCGCGTTGATCACTGGCTATGGGGAGTTGGTACGTGATGTATCTGGAAGCGACGAACGCCTTCGAAAAGAACACATGGACCTAATTATCAGCGAAGCCCACCGCATGAGTGCTATGGTCGATGACATCATGGATTTATCTATCATGCAAGCTGGCTACACACAACTTAAAAATGAAATCTGGAATACATACGAGGTGGTTTCCTCCGTCGTTGCTTATGCAAGAGGGATCGCCAATCAATATGACATCACTGTCGATTTTGAAGCAGATCGTACGAATGGAAATGCTCTTTTTGATCGCATCAAAATGGAACAGGTTTTGCGTAATTTAATAAACAATGGCATCAACCATACACCTAAAAATGAACGACTCTTAATCAAATTAACGAATACATCTGCAGGAACAAAAGTTGCTGTCATCAATCCTGGAAAAGATATCCCTCCAGAACAACTCGAACTTATTTGGGAAAGATACCAACGCGTCCAACATCAAGCAGGACATAAAGAAGGAACCGGCATCGGCTTAGCGATCGTAAAAACCATTTTAACTTCTCATGCCTTCGAATATGGCGCTGAGTCGAAAAATGGCGTGACTTGTTTTTGGTTTGTTGTGCCGAGACTAGAAGATCAATGAGAACCACGTTTATACCGTTCATCATGAGTACTGAATGACTTACTTTCTTTGCACAAAAAAAGCCTTGATTTCTCAAGACTTAATGATTTCTTGTATTTCAGCCATTGATTGGACGGTATGGTCGGCAGATACATCTTTTAAGAGACCTTCTATATCATAAAATATCGTCTTGACACCTGCTCCTTGTCCTGCAAAAACATCCATCGTGCGATCACCGATCATGACAGTCTGATCTTTGTCTAGTTGATACTTTTCAACAAGATAAATCAGGGAAGTTGGATCCGGTTTGCGGGGGAAGTTGTTTTCTGGGCCAACGATCTCAACGATCAGGTCTGCCATCTGTTCTTTTTCTAACAGTTCTTTCGTTGAGACGACATCGCGGTGGGTCAAAATGTAGTTCTTGCCGCCAGCAGCAACCACGGCTTCTAATGTTTCTTTGGTTCCTGCAAAGGAAAGCGGCAAACGATCATCCAGCGCTTCATTTGCTTTGAATGCTTTAGTGAACTCTTGAAAATCTAAGTTGTATTTTTCAGCAACTTTTTTGGAAGATGAATCTTTCAGTATATAATAAATCTCCGCTGGATCTGGATCAAAGCCATACTCCTTCAATGTCTTGATAAAAGCTTTTAACATGATTGGGTAGCTGTCGTAAAGTGTTCCGTCAAAATCCCATATGTAAGATTGGTACATGATATCCCTCGTTTTCTCCCTTTTTCAAATGAATGAAAGTTCCATTCATTTTCAGTAACTCTAAAAAGTTTACCACACTTTGTTTGGTTTGTCTTATTTATCAAGGGATTTCCTCTACAAGAAAAAACGCCATTGACCATACAATCCTTCCGCTTGCACAAACCTACATGCAAGCGAATGTATTGCAGAACAATGAACGTTCCTCACTACGAAAAATTACCAGCTACCAGAAACACCGCCACCGCTGCTGCTTCCTCCGCTAAAGCCGCCAAAATCATTCGAAGAACTTTGCGTATCGGCAATAACTTGTTCTTGATGGGTCACATGATTATTCATCATTACAAAGAACAACGCCATATTCATACCATGGGGGTCATACTCTTGGCGAGCATTATTCAAAACGGCTGCTCGATCAGAAGCATCAAATGAGGATAATTTGTTCGCTAAATCTGGGTGATTTTGATAAACCTGTTTCAAGTCAACTTGGAACAAGGCATCTGTTTTCACTTCCGCTAGAACATCAGAAACTTCTTTTGGAATGGCTTGTACCATCTCAGGATAGGTCGCTTTTTCCGTCACAAGTTGAGCTAAGTATCGCCCTTGCTCATTGCGTCTTCTGATCTCTTCTTTGGCTTGCTTGGCTATTTCTGCTCGATAAGCATCTGCTAAAGGCAGATTTTCGGGTAACACCGCATCAGTCAAATCGTAGTCTGCCATCCGTTCAGTCACTTCCCTGCCTAATTGGGCTTCATAGGTTTTTAAGGTGTCATGTTGTGTAAGGATCACCTGACCGAAATGTTTGACCGTGGTTTGTTTCTTCATCAGCAAGTTTGAAAAATAGGCGCCAATTGCTGGACTCGTCAAGCCGTGTTGGATGACTCGTTTATCCGCTGTCGACAATCCAGTGACCGAAGTCAATTTCGCTGGCACATAAGTCCTCGTCACATACTGCGTAAATGCTTGTTGACAATCTTTTGCTGTCTGATACTGATGGTAACGCTGATAGTTCTTTCTATTGCTAGCCCATTTCAAGAAATCTTTCTGTTGGAAGTGACTATCTTCTAACAGATGTTTCGGCAATGGCAGGTGCTCTTCAAAACGCCGTTTGGTTTTAAGATGGCGAAAACTGATGAACCCGACAAGGCCTGCAGCAGCTGCTGCTACGACACCACTGACGATTTTTCCAATAGTGAACCACATCTGCTTAGTGGCTTCTGCTTCTTGTGCCTGTTTTTCTGCTAACATTTGCTTGCCATCTTGATAGATCGTCCCTAAACCAATCGTTTCATCCGCTTCTTTCATTCGCTGATAGACTTCATTAGAAGCTGCCAATATCGCTGTATCATAATCTTCATCTCGTAATGCGTCTTTGGCATCTTCATCCACTAAATCATCTTCCGATAGCTCACTGAAGACATAGGATAGTCCATCGCCATAACCCAGACGAAATTCACGATCGTCAATGGCAAAGAGAAACAATAGTCCATTATTGTCCTCTGGATTTCCTAAACCATACTCATTGAACAGTTCCAAATTACGCTCTTCAATCGATTGCCCATCTAAAGAAGGGATCGTGATCACAGCATATTCTGGCGCTCCAGTTAATGATTGGAAGCCCTCTTTATTCAAAGCATCGATCTGTTTGATCGTCTCTTGTGAAAGGACCCCGGCATCATCACGAACAAATGTCTGTCCAAAGGCAATTGATGGTTGAAGGATAAAAAATCCCATCAAACCAACAAAAACCAACATCCCAAGTTGGAAGATTTTCTTCATTTTACCACCCCTTTTCATCGTGTTATCTTTCATTGTATTCGATTTCAAATGATAAAACATCCGCCTTAAGCATGAAAAAAATAGTTAGATGACTAAAAAACCTTTAAAAGACAGCATTTTGGTCGGTCTTTTAAAGGTCATTTTATCATATTTTCCTAGTAAAGGAGTACAAATTAATTTTTGAATGAATGGATCGGAGCGGGAATACGTCCCCCACGTAAAATGAAATCAGTAGACTGTGCAGGATTGGTTTTCATCACTGGTGCCGTCCCTAATAATCCACCAAATTCAATGCGGTCGCCGATTTTTTTGTCTTTCGCTGGAATGATTCGGACAGCTGTCGTCTTGTGGGTGATGACGCCGATCTCTGCTTCATCCGCAATCATTGCGGCGATCGTCTCAGCAGAAGTATCTCCTGGAATCGCAATCATATCCAAACCGACAGAACAGATCGCCGTCATGGCTTCAAGTTTTTCTAAATTCAATAAACCAGCTTCTACAGCCTTGATCATCCCTGCGTCTTCAGAAACGGGGATAAAGGCACCCGACAGACCTCCAACATGGTTACATGCCATTACGCCGCCTTTTTTTACTGCATCATTTAACAAGGCCAAAGCCGCCGTCGTTCCGTGGGTACCGACAGATTCTAGACCCATTTCTTCTAAAATCAATGCCACACTATCGCCGACTGCAGGAGTTGGCGCCAGCGAAAGATCGACGATCCCGAATGGAACGCCCAAGCGCTCTGAAGCCACGCGCCCGACCAATTGCCCCATCCGCGTGATCTTGAAAGCTGTTTTTTTGACTGTTTCCGCCACGACATCAAAGGACTCGCCTTTGACTTTTTCCAAGGCACGTTTGACGACACCAGGTCCGCTGACACCAACGTTGATTTCCACATCAGCTTCACCGACCCCATGAAAAGCACCCGCCATAAAGGGATTGTCTTCCACTGCATTCGCAAAGACGACGAGCTTCGCACAGCCCATATCTGATGCCTCAGCCGTCTTCTTGACTGTTTCTCCCATCAGACGTACTGCATCCATGTTGATCCCAGCTTTCGTTGATCCAATATTGACCGACGAACAGACAAAATTGGTTTGAGCCAAGGCTTCTGGAATCGATTCGATCAATGCAAGGTCGCCGCCTTGATAGCCTTTTTCTACTAGTGCGCTATAGCCGCCGATGAAATTTACTCCGACTTCTTGCGCCGCTCGATCCAAGGTCTTCGCAACTTTGATACAGTCTGCGGGTGTCGGCTGGCAAGCTGCCACTACGATCGCTACAGGGGTAACCGAAATCCGCTTGTTAATAATCGGAATGCCATATTCACTTTCGATCTCTTCGCCGACTTTGACAAGATCTTTCGCTTTTGTTGTAATTTTTTGAAAAATTTTCTCACAGGTACGATCAATGTCGGCGTCAATACAATCCAATAATGAGATCCCCATTGTGATGGTACGAATATCTAAGTTTTCTTCTTCCACCATGCGAATGGTTTCAAGTATTTGATTTGTCTCCATAGTGCCTCCTATAATTTGTGCATGGTATCAAAAATCTCTTGATTTTGAATGCTGATTTTTACACCTAATGTACGACCAATTTGGTGAAGCTCCTCACGAACATCATCAAAATCCTGATTGGCATCCATGTTTAAAAGCATCATCATCGTGAAGTAATCTTCCATGATCGTTTGGGACACATCTAAAATATTGATTTCTAATTCTGCTAATTTCTGGCTAACACCAGCAATGATCCCAACCTTGTCTTTTCCAATAACGGTTAATACGGCTTTCATATCCTCCCGCCTTTCATAAAATTTTTCTTATTATAGCACAACAAAACCACATTTTCGATGTAACATCAAACGAAATTGTGGTTTATTCTTTAAATGTTCGTTATTACGCCCGTTCAATCCTATTTGCTTGGCTATCAAACTCATAAATGATCGGCTGTGCGTTAGGAATATCGATCGTATCCATGGCATCTTTTGGCACGTCTTCCAAGTATTTGACTAACGCCCGCAAGCTGTTCCCATGACCAGTAATGAGAATATTCTTATGATCTTTAAGTAACGGAACCACCTGGTCTTGCCAAAATGGGACTACTCGCGCCACCACCATCCCCAGATTTTCTCCCTTAGGTATCAAGCGAGGGTCTAAAGAATCATAGCGTCGGTCTAAATCATTTTCCTCCACATATAAAGGCGATTCATCATATCCACGTCGCCATTTTTGAACCTGTTCTTTTCCATACTTTGCCACCATCTCATCTTTATTGACCCCTACTAATTGGCCATAATGACGTTCATTTAGGCGCCATGTTTTTTTCACAGGGACCCAAAGCTGATCGCTGGCTTCCAGAACGGCATCGCAGGTGATGATCGTTCGCTGCAGCACAGATGCAAAGGCAAAATCAAAGGAAATCCCTAATTCTTTGATCTGTTCCCCCGCAGCCCAAGCTTGTTGTCGGCCTTTTTCGGTCAGAGAAACATCCAGCCACCCTGTCCAGTAATTTTCAAAATTTGCTTCGCTTTCACCATGTCGAATCAATACGACCTTCATTCTATCGCCTCCTCTTCTCTTTTATTATCGCAAGAAATCCAAAAAATGTCTTATGTTTCGTTTTTGCCGCTTTGTTTCAGACAACTTTTTATTTTGTCATTGCAGATCCTGTTTCTCGTTTAAGCGAAGCTGCTTTCTTTCTTCACTATCCGTTATTTTCTAAGCATCCTTTCAAATAGATGTGTATAGAAAATGGCTGCTGTTCCTTCTCCACTTTGTTCTTCCTTGGATTGCAAATAATTTGAATAAATGGTTTTACGCTCTACAACAATTTTTGACTTTTTTTCTCTGACTTATTGACTTCAACTGATGTTATGCTATGATAGTTTCTATCACTTATATGTATTTTTATACATTTATTAGTTGTTATTTGCATTTTTAATAGATGCACAGAAAAAGTTAAAGGGGCGTTTACATGAAAAGGTTTAGTAAGGGTACTGTTTTATTGGGGATCATCACAGCGTTGCTGCCGTTTTTCTTTGTCGGACAAGCACATGCAGAAGAAACCGATCCAATCTATGAAAAAGTCAAAGAAAATGGTGTATTGGTCGTGGGTTTATCTGCCGATTATGCACCATATGAATTCCGTGCCAATGTTGATGGAAAAAATGAAATCGTGGGGATCGATATCTCGATTGCCCAAAAAATTGCAGATGACTTAGGGGTCGATCTGAAGATTGAGGAGCTTGGGTTCGACGCGCTGTTAGGGGCTCTAAAAACGGGCAAAATCGATGTCGTCATCTCTGGGATGGCTGCTACGGATGAGCGCCGTAAAGAAGTCAATTTCACTGACACCTATATGGAAGTCCAACAGACCGTCCTGGTTCGAGCAGAAGATGCGGATCGTTTCCAATCGACGGCTGATTTTGATGGTGTAGCTGTCGGTGCACAACGACAAACCACACAAGAAGAGCTGGCAAATACAGAATTGACTGGCTCGACCGTCACCTCTTTGCAAAGGGTGCCTGATTTGATCACCAATCTAAAATCACGCAAGATCGATGCGATCGTGATGGAAGGTCCCGTCGCCGAAGCTTATGTGACGGCGAATGATACCTTGGCATTAGCCGCAAATGTCACGTTTGAAAACGGCGTGAAGGAGACCGCGATCGCCATCTCGAAAGAAGCGCCAGTTTTACTGGAAAAACTCAATTCCTCCATTGAAACTATCATTAGTAATGATCTTTTAAGCCAATACAAAGAAGATGCTTATCGATTGATGTTTACCGAAGAAGGCACGATCGATGAAGAGCAAAGCTTTTGGGAAAAATATCTGCCTTTTTACATCACCGGAACTGGCTATACCATCTTCCTAGCCTTGGTTGGGGTATTATTCGGCTCTATCGGTGGCAGCTTGTTAGCCTTTATGAAGCTTTCTAAATCAAAAGCACTGAAAGTTATTGCCGCTGTCTATATTGAATATGTTCGGGGAACACCTTTGTTAGTACAAATATTTATTGTATACTTTGGAACAGGCGTGTTAGGCTTAGAGCTTTCGAAATTAGCTGCTGGCTGTATTGCCTTAGCACTAAACAGTGCCGCCTATGTGGCAGAAATTATTCGTGCTGGGATCAATGCCGTCAATAAAGGACAGCTGGAAGCCGCTCGTTCATTAGGCATGAATCAGATCCAAGCGATGCGCTTCATCATTTTCCCGCAAGCCATCAAAAACATCTTGCCTGCTCTAGGAAATGAATTTGTCACGGTCATCAAAGAGTCTTCGGTCGTATCGGTGATCGGTGTGTCTGAACTGATTTTCCAAACAGGCGTCGTTCAAGGGGCCAGCTTCAAACCGTTTTTACCATACGTTATCGTATCATTGATCTACTTTGTATTGACCTTCGCCCTCTCACGTCTCTTGGGTGTTGCTGAAAGGAGAATGAAAACTAGTGATTAAAGTTGAAAAATTAGTGAAAACATTTGGCGAGAATACCGTCTTAAAAGAAATCGATCTTGAAGTGACACCTGGTGAAGTCGTTGTGATCATCGGACCATCAGGAAGTGGAAAAAGTACTTTCTTACGCTGCTTGAACCTTCTTGAACAGCCGACCGGTGGGAAAATCACCTTCGAAGGCAATGATTTATTGGCAAAAGGGGTGAAAATTGATCAGATTCGTCAAAAAATGGGAATGGTCTTTCAAAGCTTCAATTTATTCCCTCATAAAACGGTGTTAGAAAATCTGACTATCAGCCCGATCAAAGTCAAACAGCAAGAGCAAGCTGCTGCCGAAGAGACAGCGAAAGGATTACTGGAGCAAGTTGGCTTAGCTGAAAAAGCGGATAGTTACCCCTCTAGCCTTTCTGGCGGGCAGCAGCAACGGGTGGCTATTGCTAGAGCGTTGGCAATGGATCCTGATGTAATGCTCTTTGACGAACCAACCTCAGCATTGGACCCAGAAATGGTTGGAGAAGTGTTGACGGTCATGCAAGCTTTGGCAGAAAAAGGCATGACGATGGTCGTCGTTACCCACGAAATGGGCTTCGCAAAAGAAGTCGCCGATCGTGTCATCTTTATGGCTGACGGTATCATTCAAGAACAAGGAACACCAGAACAAATCTTTGAGCATCCGCAAAATGCGCGGACACAGGATTTTTTAAGCAAAGTTTTATAGAAATTGGAGATGACAAAATGAACCGTCCGTTGATTGCAGAACGTTTTTTACAACCAGAAGAAAATCTTTTAATGGAGATCGCCACTCTTGCGAAGAAAACCCCAAATTTGATTGATTTGTCGATTGGTGATCCTGATTTGATTACAGATGCGACAATCATTGAAGCAGCTTTTGCTGACGTCAAAGCAGGTCATACAAAATACACCGCTTCAGACGGCAGTGCTGATTTTATCCAAACTGTCGTTGATTTTTACCAAAAGCAATACCAGCTTACTTTTTCTCCTAGTCAAGTACGAGGAACTGTCGGTGCATTGCATGGCATGTACTTAGCTTTGGCTGCCATCATTGATCCCGGTGATGAAGTGATTATTCACGAACCGTACTTTTCGCCTTACAAACAACAAGTCGAACTAGTCGGTGGTGTGCCAGTCTTTATTCCGACCTTTGAAAAAGATGGCTTTCAAATCGACGTCGAGGTTTTCAAGGCCGCTATCACTGAGAAAACCCGTGCAATCATTATCAATTCACCCAACAATCCTACTGGTGCTGTTTTTTCTCCAGAAACTTTTGAAAAAATCGCAGCAGTTGCCATTGACCATGACTTACTAATCCTCTCAGATGAAGTCTATGAAGCCTTTTGCTTTGATGACACCTTTGTACCGATGGCAGCCTTCGCACCTGAGAACACCATCACATTCAGCAGTTTCTCAAAAGCCTTTGCCATGACAGGCTGGCGGATCGGTTACATGATCGCACCTGAATCGATCAATCTTACGGCAAAACTGATCAATGAGGCGATCGCCTATTCGGCACCAACTCCTTCACAACGGGCAGGTATTTACGCATTGAATCACTATGATACCCTCGTGCCGCAAGTGGTTGCTGTCTTTAAGGAACGACTGACTTACATTGAACAACGGGTTGCTGAGATCCCCTTCCTTTCCTTATCCCCAGTCAAAGGAAGCATGTATGCCTTCATCAACATTGAACAAACGGGGTTGGACTCTGTCAGCTTTGTCGAGAAATTATTAAAGGAAACCAGTGTGCTGATGATCCCTGGGAAAGCCTTTGGAGAAACGACCGGCGATGGCTATGTTCGCTTGGCTGCCACCCAATCGTTGGACTTGTTGAAAGAAGCTTTCGACCGCATTGCCGCGTGCTCATTTGACTAAAGAAAATCCCACTCACTTCTAGTGTGTGGGATTTTTTTGGTGGCAGTCGTTTCTCAAAAGTATCACGTTCCATATAAAAAAGGACAGAAGAATCCGATTCGATTCTTCCATCCCCTGACTATCTGCTCGTTTTTACTTTTTTGCTTCTTCCAGCAATTTTGCCATCGCTTCTTTTTGATATGCTTCTGTCAATTCAGCGATTTTTGCTTTTTGGGCTGCCTCATCCATAGTTGGATCAGCCATTAATGCAGCTTGCATGTTTTCTTGGACATACGCTTGTCCTTGTGTTTTCATGATATCCGCTTGTTCTTTCGCTAAAGAAGCCAGTTTTTTTGCTTGATCCACACTCAAGACTTCCCATGAATCTGGCAATGAGAACGTATTGGTACGGCTGACATATTGGCCATCGTTATCAACGCTGTCTCTTATACACATCTC
>ENA-OWZT01000114-OWZT01000114.1-human-gut-metagenome-genome-assembly--contig:-NODE-114-length-39488-cov-6.85314_pt1 | contig 39488 bp, 35 predicted proteins | sample MGYA00249265_ERZ652125 | MGnify/ENA primary metagenome ERZ652125 (study PRJEB26925, sample SAMN05827236) | human gut metagenome | biome: ENVO:2100002; feature: ENVO:00000062; material: ENVO:00002003... | reverse complement strand
TATGAAGGCAGTGCTGTTTTTAAAAATAGCTACAATCCCGCAAAAGGAAGTGCGGTTCTAGAAGCAAGTAAAGAATTGACTGGCAAAGCACTAAGTGCGGATGAATTTCAATTCCAGCTGTTGGACGAACAAGGGGAAGTGCTCCAAACCAAGAGCAATGATGCCAACGGAAAAATTTACTTCGATGCAATCGACTATGACCAAGCTGGCACATACAAGTATACGATCCGAGAAGTCGTAGGGACAGATAGCACGATCACCTATGACCAAACAGAATACCATGTAACCGTAAATGTGGAAGACCAATCGGGGCAATTAGTGGCAAGTCCAAGCTATGAAGGCAGTGCTGTTTTTAAAAATAGCTACAATCCCGCAAAAGGAAGTGCGGTTCTAGAAGCAAGTAAAGAATTGACTGGCAAAGCACTAAGTGCGGATGAATTTCAATTCCAGCTGTTGGACGAACAAGGGGAAGTGCTCCAAACCAAGAGCAATGATGCCAACGGAAAAATTTACTTCGATGCAATCGACTATGACCAAGCAGGCACATACAAGTATACGATCCGAGAAGTCGCAGGGACAGATAGCACGATCACTTATGACCAAACAGAATACCATGTAACCGTAAATGTGGAAGACCAATCTGGACAATTAGTGGCAAGTCCAGCGTACCAAGAATCGATTATTTTCAAGAATACTTATGTATCACCAAAACTTGGGAAAGTAACTCTGAAAAAAGTAGACAGCGAAACAGGAAAACTACTGGCAAATGCAGAGTTTGAGCTGCAAGATTCGAAAGGAAATATTGTACAAAAAAACATAGTTACGAGCAAAGATGGAAAGGTTGAGATAAGTAATTTAGAAGTAGGAGAGTATCAGTTGATTGAAACCAAAGCACCGAGTGGTTATCAAATTGATAAAACACCGATCAAATTTTCAATAAATGATCGCTCCACTAATATATCGAAGCCAAAAGTGTTAGAAAAAGAAAATAAAAGGATAAAAAAATCAGACAGTGCTGCTCTGCCTAAGACAGGAGAAACTGCAGATCAACGATATGTTCTCGTTGGATTGTTTTGTATTATTGGTTTCATCTTGTTAATGATATTTAAAATTTTAAAGGTCAAGAAACAATCTTAATCTTGCATACTATGAATGAGAAAAAGAGCTATCAAATAAGATTAGTCATATCAACAAAAGGAGCTGGATTCCCCAGCTCCTTTTATAATTGCTTTATACAGCTCAAAAAGTGGTGATAGTCACTATTTTGCAGGATTGCTTGTTGAATATCTTCACGATCCATCAACTCTAATAAAAGACTATAGATTTCTTCGGTATCTTCATATTCGTCTTTTTGAATCGCAAAGAGAAAGACGAATTTAACCAAATCACCATTTCCCCAATCAACGCCGTCAGGAATGATCGCCACTGAAACGGCTGAGCGTTTTGCCATCAAGGTCATGGGATGGGGGATAGCAAGCCACTCGTTAATATTGGTCTGATTGATTGCTTCTCGTTTTTTCACACTGTCATAAAAATCTTGGGGCACAAAATCTTTTTGGTACAGTTGCTGCGCCATTTTCTTTAGTAAGGTTTCTTTATCTGCATGATTTTCATGAAGAAAAAATGCTTTTTGAAACAATGAATAGATACCATCTTTTGATTCACTGAGCGTTTCAATGAACGGTTCGATTTTGCCAATTTCTTTATCTAGCTTGGCCATGTTGATGTAAATAGAAGGAACCGAGAACTGTTCTAATGGAACGGTTGTGATCACAAAATCAATGGCAGAAAGATCACATTGTTGTAGCTCGACGTAAGAAAAGCGATCAACGACTTCGATCGTTTCTTGATAGTGCTTGATAATTTTTGCTTCAATAATACGACTCATGGCTCGACCGGTTCCGCAAACAAGGATGACGCGATGTTTATGATGATTTCTGATGGAACTCCTTTCCATAGCACCTGCGATGTGCAAAGCGATATAGCCGATCTCATCAGGAGAAAAATAAAAACCGTGTTTCAGGCTTACCGTTTCTAAATGAGTCAAACATAAATCATAAGCCTGTGGAAAAGATTTTCTGATCGTTGCCAGCAATGGATTGCTACGGCGTGCATCCATTAGATTCATGTTGATAAAGCCCTCAATATGAGATGTCAAATCGTCTATTAGCATCTTGTCTGTCTCTAACGCATAGTTTGACGTCTGTTTGATCGCAGTTAATAATTCTTCCACAATGGCTTTCGCAGTTTTCGTGGAAGAATCGCTTGCATCGCCTGTTTCAACTAAACGTGGTGCATTCATCGCAAGATAGTAAATGAAGTATTGTTTTTCTCCAGCAGTCAATTGTATATCAAATGCATGATCGATTTCTTCTAAGAAGTGACCAACAACTTTCTGGGCGTCTTCTTTGAGCGCGGGCACGTGCAAGGGAAATTCGTTGATCTGATGGCCAGCTATAAAGCGACTGATTGCTAAAGCAAAATGAGAAAGAATGTTTTTATGATAGTAGTCAGAGTCTAACAAGTCTAAGGGCGCCAGATGATTTAATGACAATTCTTGCAAGCGGGTCAGATCAATCGTATCAAACAACTCAAGTTCCATTTCCGTAAAACCCACCAAATACTCTTGGAGATATTTTTCAATCAAAAGATCACTGATTGCTTGTCGCTTGGCGAATTCGTTACCCAAGACTTCAAAGCCAATATTTGGACGATTTACTATTTTTAATTGATAGGTCGCTAAATTGTCTCGAGCCGTTTTTAAGTATGAGTAAAAGGTGTTTTTACTAATAAATAATCGATCAAGAAAATCATCTAAGGATAAAGGGTTTTCATTCTTAAATAAAAGGAAAAGTAGATAGGCTTGTCGTTCTTCACTCGTAGTTAGAAAGGACTCGGTAGTCGACATACTTTCAGTCCACCAGTCATGAAATCGTTCTTTTGAACCAATAGACAACAAATAGCCTTGCCCTCGAATCAACTTGATGGAGGCACCCACATTTGTTAACAAATCATTCAAATTTGCAATGTCGGTCCGAACCGTTCGCTCAGAAATCGAGAAGCTTTTTGTTAACTCCTTCATTGGTAGCGGCGCCGTTTGTCTAGTTAATACTTCCATTAGATCATCTAATCGTTGATAAGCAAGTTTTGACACTTGTTTCACCTCCGTGCTCTTTCTCATCATACAATAGAAAGAATAAGAATGAAATGCTTCACCAGTACCGAAAATTTCCAGAAGAGTTGGCAATCATTTTGGAAAACGCTTTACTAATGATTGCCACTTGAATTGGAAATTTGTTGTGTTTACATCGTGAATTAGAAACCGTAAATTAAACGTGTACAGAAAATAAACCACACGAATTACGCTAATGGTTTCATAATAAAGGAAAGGAGCAGATGAGATGGATTTTCAGAAAAAAAATATTCTCTTGAATGTGGCTGTTACATCAAAAGAAGAACTGTTTCACGTAATTGCGCATCATGCCTATGAATCAGGGATCGTTACCAATGCAGCAGATACATGTGCGGCATTCATTGAACGGGAAGCACAATATTCAACCGGCTTACAAGAAGGCTTTGCTATTCCACATGCAAAAGCTGAACCCGTTTTGGAACCGACCGTTTTGTTTATTCGTTTAGAGCAAGCCATCGAATGGGAAACCTTCGATGATTCAGCAGTCAAAAATGTGTTTGCTTTGATGGTTCCTAAAAAAGATGAAGGAACGGTGCATCTGCAAATGTTGAGTCGCCTAGCAACCGCATTGCTTGAAGAGACATTCATCCAGCAGATTCAACAATCAGAAGACAAAGCTTATTTAGCAGAATTGATCAAAAAGGAAATGATGGGAGAGAAAATTGTATGAAAATAGTAGGAATTTCCGCCTGTCCAGCTGGATTGGCACATACACCGATGGCGGCAAAAGCTTTAGAAAAAGCTGGTGTGAAACTTGGCTATGAGGTCAAGATCGAACAGCAAGGCTCATTAGGGCAAGTCAATGAGATCACTGCAGCCGAAGCAAAAGAAGCGGATTTCTTGCTTTTAGCGACTGACCAAAAAGTTGTTGGGATGGAACGGTTTGAAGGAAAACCGCAAATTCGAGTAAATATCAATACGTGTATCAAGGCACCGGAAGCGGTGCTGAAGAAATGTGTAGCTGCTGTTGAACAAAGAAACGCAAACTAAAGGAAAGAGGCAAGGATGATGAAAAGAGTTCTAGCAGATTTAAAAGGCCACTTGATGAGTGGAATTAGTTTTGTACTGCCATTGATTATTGGTGCTTCACTGGTTGTTGCCATTCCGAAAATGATTGCTCTTGGTATGGGGATCACAAGCTTAGATCCTTATGCTGACACGGAAGGCTTTAAACATGCGCTTTATTTGATTGAACAAGTAGGGTGGGCAGGAATCGGCTTGATCAATACTGTCTTGGCTGGTTTTATCGCGTATTCTGTTGGAGATAAGGCTGCGCTAGGTGCCGGCTTTATCGGTGGTGCAGTCGCTTCTAGCACCAATGCTGGGTTTTTAGGGGCAGTTATTGCTGGGTTCTTAGCAGGATACTTAGTGAAGTGGGCGAAAGAACATATCAAATTACCGGAGTCGTTTGCTGGGGTGATGCCGTTGGTAATTTTACCTTTGATTGCTACATTGTCCGTAGCAATCGTCATGGGCGCCTTACTCTCTGAGCCCTTGGCGTGGATCAATACTAGTTTGGTTGAATGGATCCGAACCATGATTGAAAATGACGTTAACAAAATTTTACTGCCATTCATCATGGGGGCAATGATTGGCTCTGACTTAGGGGGACCTGTAAACAAAGCTGCTTGGATGGCAGGAAATGTGTTACTAGCGGAAGGAGTCTATTTACCAGCCATCATCGTGAACGTTGCGATTTGTGCGGTACCATTTGGATATGCCTTAGCAACTTTGTTCCACAAAAATCGATTCAACAAAGAGCTACTGGATGCTGGGCGTAATAACTTTATTATGGGGTTCATCGGAATCACAGAAGGAGCAATTCCTTTTACATTAGTCAATCCATTACGGCTTGTGCCGATCAACATGTTGGGAGGTGCAATTGCTTCTGGTTTGGGGATCGCATTAGGAATGTATGACAAAATGCCACCAGTTGGGGGAATCTACGGCTTCTTCACTGTTGGAAACGGTTGGGCGTATTTGATTGGACTATTTGCAGGAGCAGCCTTCATCGGTTTTGTCGCGCCTTTATTCGTGAATTTCAATAAGCAAGAAGAACAAACAGAAGATATTGCCCTCGATGATATTGAAGTGAGCTTTGAAAACTAAGTAACAAGGCTGATTAGCTAAATAGTAGCAAAAGAAAAGGCACGAGCAGGTGATTTTTCAAGAACGCTTTAAGGTATCTGACAAGGACAAGACTTGGGGAAGAAAACAAGAGTATTTGAAGAGAAACGATTTTCAAAATTCGAAGCATTTATGTAAGGATCAAATGATGCGTACCAGATGGTAAAAAAATTGAGAAAAATTAATAGGCACGAACGACACCCATCGTTACGTGCCTTTTTTAATCACGGGAGAGGAATGATTGAATGAAAAAAACAGTACATGTCGTACCCCACAGTCATTGGGATCGCGAATGGTATTTTACGACGAGTCGCTCGAAAATCTATTTGATGCACGATCTAAAAAACGTCATTGAACAACTAGAAAAGGATGATCCTTATGAAAGTTTCATTTTAGATGGACAGGCTTCTCTGTTAGATGATTACTTGAAATGGCGCCCACAGGACAAAGAAAGGATTCAACAACTTGTTCAACAAGGAAAATTGATCATTGGCCCATGGTACACACAAACCGATCAATTAGTGATCTCGGGAGAAAGCATTGTTCGTAATATGTTATATGGCATGAAAATTTGTGAAGCATTCGGAACCTACATGAATGTCGGCTATGTGCCAGATTCTTTCGGACAAGCAGCTAGTATGCCACAAATCTATCGTGAGTTTGGTATCACAGACACAATGTTTTGGCGCGGTGTCAGTGATGACGATGTTAAACACACAGAGTACAAATGGCGTGGAGAAGATGGTTCTGTGGTCAATGTTTACCAGATCCCAAGTGGGTACTACATTGGCGGTGCCATTCCTGAACGAGAAGCAGAATTAGCAGAGTTCTTACATCAAGAACCGTTTAAAACGACTTGGGGGCGCAGTGCAACGGATCAAGTGTATTTTCCAAATGGTTTCGACCAAGCACCAGTTAGAGAAAATCTTCCAGAATTGGTTGATCGAATGAATCAACTGTATCAGGATGAGTATGAGTTACAATTTTCAACGATCGAAAAATACATTGCTGCGGTCAAAGTACGCCATCCTGAGTTGGAAGAAATCGCTGGTGAACTGATCAACGGCAAATTGATGCGAATTCACAAAACGATTTTTTCTTCACGTCCTGATTTGAAGGCGATGAACACACAGATCCAACATTACTTAGTCAATGTCATGGAGCCTATCTTAACCATGGCTATGCAATTAGGATTTGAGTACCCCGTAGAAACAGTCATAGAGATTTGGAAGTTAATGTTTGAAAATGCGGCGCATGATTCGATCGGTTCTTGTGTTTCTGATACGACCAACGAAGATATCTATATGCGCTATAAGCAAGCGCGAGATATTTCTATGAATCTTGTCGAATTGATGTTACGACAGATTTCTACTGCAATCAACAACCCACAAGCAAAAGAAATTACTTTTACGCTTTTCAATACCTATGACACAAAACGTAATGGGGTGATCGAAGCAGAGGTTTATTTGCCGCAAAAAGATTTTGCGATCCTTGACCAGTCAGGTCAGGCGTTACCTTATACGATTTTAGAGCTTACCGACCAAACGGAGTATGTGTTGAATCAGGGGAACATATTAGATCCAGTCAAGGAGATCTATTTGCCGGAGAAAGTCTATAAAGCAAAGATTGCCATAGAAACGACTGATGTGCCGAGTATGGGGTATACCCAGCTGACAATTGATTTAAAAGGTGATACAAGCGCACCATTGCAGGAGATTACAACCAATACGATCGAAAATGAGTACTATCAGATCACTGTCAATAGCAATGGCTCGTTAGATATTCTAGATAAAACCAATCAGGTGCTTTATCAAAATCAAGGGATCATTGAAGAAAATGGCGACGATGGTGATTCATTCAATTATTCACCACCTGTGAAAGATTTTGTGATTTCATCAATTGATGCGCAACCAACGATCTCGATTCAGCAATCAGCAATCTACCAAAAGATTGATGTGGTATTCACGCTGAGGGTTCCGAAGGATTTAGCTGAACGTGCAGAAAAGAAGGTCTCGGCTTCACTACCGATCCAATTGACGATCGTGTTGAAAAAACAATCGCAACAAATTGATTTCAACTTAACGGTTGAAAACCAACAAGTGGATAGTCATCGGGTATGTGTGCTATTTGATACCGGAATTGCCTCGAAATTTTCGCTGGCTGACCAACAGTTTGGCACGTTGCAGCGCCCTGTTGTGTTTGAAAAAGAAATGGCTCTTTGGGAAGCTAATAAAGAGCAATGGAATGAGCAGCCGATCGCCATAGAAACTTGTCAATCGTTTGTCGGTTTATTCGATGCATCCCATGGCGTAGCAGTCATGCCCAAGGGTGTACGTGAATATGAGATCGTGGGGAAAGCGTTTGATACGATTCGCTTAACGATTTTCCGAACCTATGGCTTCATGGGGAAAGAGAATCTACTGTATCGACCAGGGCGTGCTTCAGGAGAATCAGTGATTGCGACACCAGCTGCGCAGTGCCACAAAACGATGCATTTTGATTTCTCTGTTGCTTACTTTGCTAAAGGATTTGATCAAGCAAATGTTGCACAGAGTGCCAAACAAGCAGTAACACCGATCACTCTTTATCAATCCGCAGAATTCCTGAATTCCCGCTTGATATTTACTTTAGGACCGGTTGAACCAACCTTACCGGCAAACTTTAGTCTTTTTGAGATCAATGGCAATTTGACCCTGAGTGTATTGAAAAAAGCCGAAGATCGTCTAGGTTATATTTTGCGTCTATACAATGGGCTTTTAGATGAAGGTGGACACGCAACGATCACATTCAACCATCCAGTGAAGTTAGTAGAAACAGTCGATTTAAAAGAAGCTACAAAAGAAGCACTGGTTGTGGAAAAGAATGTAGTCACTCTTGAAAAGATAGGCCACGCAAAATTTGTGACATTGTATGTAGAGTAATTGCTACTGAGAAAAAGTCACGCGAAGCGGCGAGTCCGCTTGTGCCATAGAAAAGTGAAAAAGGTTCGTAAGTCTTATCAAAGTATTTACGAGCCTTTTTTAATACTAATGCGAAACAGACGAGAATCTTTGTAGGTTGAATGCCAATAGCGAATGTATACCTAAGCCATCCTTTCCAAGGTATGCAAAAATCTCTCCTCTGTACGAGTTGCACGAAAGGAGGAAAGTCAGAAGGCAGCTTGTCGGTTTTCTTTTAATTCTTATTTCCATCTCAGTTTATGTAGTTTTTGGTATTTCACATCAGCGGCGCAGAACGGGCTTTCTTGACAAATAAGCATTCTAAAAATATAGTTGAGTCAAAAGCTGCAAGACAGGAGAATATCATGAAAATTAGAGCCGCAGCATTGTCTGATCATAAAGAACTAACTCATTTGTCGAAAGTACTAGGCTATCCAATCGAAGAAGAAGTATTGATCGAAGGCCTAAAGAGAATTTTAGCTGAGGAGGATCATCTCTTGCTTGTTGCCGAAATAAAGGGTAAAGCAGTTGGGATGATTGAAGCACAGCCGTATTCAACAGTTTATTCTGCTGGGCAATTTTTTAATGTCCTAGGTTTGGTAGTGGATGATCAAGTGCAAAAGCAAGGCGTTGGCGGGAAACTACTGTCGGCAATTGAAGAAGAAGCCCGACAGCGAGGAATGCAAGGCATTCGATTAAATTCGAATGTTAAACGCCATGCTGCTCACAGGTTTTATGAAAATCATGGCTACCACAGCAGTCATGAACAGAAACGGTTTATCAAGGAATTATAAAAATACAAAGACGCTGGAGGAGTGACAAACGACACTCCAGCGTCTTTTTTTGTATTCACTTTAATTGGTTCAAAAGACTAATATTTATGGAATCAATGATAACAACAGCCGTTTAATCTCCTCATAAACCTCTCCGGTTTCCGGCGTCACACGTTGACGATTCTGAATGATAAAAAGATCACGATAGCGGTACTCTGGATCAAGTTCCTGCCAAGGCAACTCTTCTGGTAATGAAAGTTTCGAAATGATCGATTTGCCGATGTTTTGTTTTAGTAGGGACAAAATCACTTCGCTATTATTGGCTTTGATGATTTGCGGATTTAGGTGCTGTGCGTAAAGATAGGTTTCGTTAATGTAATACATCCCCGAGTCGTTTTCTCGCAAGACCCAAAAATCAGAAGCGAGGTTGCCTGCTAACACCAATTCATCGCGATAAACGAATTCTTTTTGGATCAATGGCGAAACGATTGATTTTTCGATCAGGCCGATATGGGCTTTGTTTGATTCGACGGCATCGATCACTTCTTGCGAATTCATGATTTTGATTTCAAAGGCAAATGTTGGAAATTCTGCAATCAGCTGTGCCATGATGCTAGGCAGTAAGTAAACGGCGGTGGTATTCGAACAAGCGAGCACACACGCTGTTTTAAAATTTTTGGTGTCTTTGGCTTGCGAAAAAATAGTGGACAATGAGCGGAGGGACTCGACCACACGAGGATACAAAAACTCCGCTTGGCTAGTGGGTAAAATCAATTGTTTTCCTTTACGTTCAAAAAGTTTGAAGCCAAGTTCCGCCTCTAATCGTTGGATTTGCAAGGAGATCGTTGGCTGAGTTTTATAGAGCTGTTTTGCGGCAAGACTAAAGTTTCTCGTTTCATAAACAACAATGAAGGTTTTGAGCAATTCAATCATTTTGCGGACTCCTTTATTATTAATAATATTTATAATTAGTATTTAAAAGCACAATTTTACAAATAGTTATCAGGTGATTATAGTATAAGTGTAGAGAAAAAAGAAAGCAAATTTAATTGAAATTTTCATACGTTAAGAAAGGATGAGTTGATGAAAACATCGATCCAGCATTTTTTACATTCATTGCCAATCCCGATTTGCGGCTTGATTTTAGGCACTGTGTCTTTGGGGAATTTATTGTATTCAGAAGGAATGGAGACGGTTGGAAATGCGTTTTGCACCCTTGGTATTTTCATCATGGGGCTCTTCCTTCTGAAAGTATGCTTTACATTTAAGCACACGATGTCAGAGTTGAAAAACCCAATCGTTGCTTCGGTGGCGCCGACCTTTACGATGGCGCTGATGGTGATTTCCACTGTTTTTGAACGAGTCATTCCTAATGCAGTAGTGAATGATCTGCTCTGGTGGGGGGCTATCGGCTTACATTTTGCTTTAATGATCTATTTTGTTGTCGTGCATATTTTGCCTGTTGACCTTTCGCTGGAATACATTTATCCAAGCTGGTTTATTACCTTCGTCGGGATTGGCGTAATTCCCAATACTTCTGCTGTCTTTTTTAAAGAGCTAGGAGAAGTGATCGTCTGGATCGCATTGGTATTGTATTTTGCGCTTTTGCCGATTATTTTAAAGCGAATCGTCCATCAAAAGCTGACGGAACGTGCGGCAGTTCCATTGATCACGATTTTAACAGCGCCAGGTTCTCTTTGCTTAGCAGGTTACCTTTCCGTATTTGAACAAGGCTCTGCTTGGTTTGTCGCCTTTATGCTGTTATTGTCACAAACGATTTATTTCTGTGTCGTCGCTTATATGAAAAACATGCTGGCAGTCGGATTTTACCCAAGCTATGCGGCATTTACGTTTCCTCTTGTGATCTCGGCGACTGCAATGTTCAAATCAGCACTGTTTTTTGCAAATCACCCACTGATATTTGGGTTTCTACAAGCCTTAACGATTATTGAAACAAGCTTTGCCGTGATTATCGTCAGCTATGTGTTAGGAAAATATGCTGTTCATTTTTATCAGCAAACCAAAGCGCTGATTGCCGATCATAGTTACTAAGAAAGTACAAAAAATCATCCATTTTTTAAGAAAATGCGTACTCTACGCAAAACAATAGTACAAGTATTTGAAAAGAAAGGGAAGGGATCGCACATGAAAAGTACAAGCAGAAAAGTTGTCGTTGTCGGAACAGGTTTCGTTGGAACGAGCATTGCGTATTCCATGATCAATCAAGGACTGATCAATGAATTGGTCTTGATCGATGTCAATCGAGACAAAGCAGAAGGAGAAGCCCTCGATTTGTTAGACGGTATGTCATGGGGGCAAGAAAACATCAAAGTTTGGGCGGGAGAGTACTCGGATTGTAAAGATGCTGATATCGTCGTTATTACTGCAGGGGTCAACCAAAAGCCAGGACAAACACGGCTTGAATTGATCGATGTCAACGCCGAAATTATGGCAAGCGTCACAAAACAAGTGATGGCTTCAGGCTTTGATGGCGTGCTTGTCATCGCTTCAAACCCAGTCGATGTCTTAACTTATCAAGCATGGCGTGTGTCCGGGTTGCCAGCCAATCGTGTCGTTGGTACGGGAACGACCCTCGATACCACAAGACTTCGAAAAGAAGTGGCGGCAAAATTAGCCATCGATCCACGGAATATTCATGGGTATATCATTGGGGAACACGGTGATTCGGAAGTCGCTGTCTGGTCCCATACAACGATCGGTGGGCAACCGATCATAGAATTGATCAAGCAAAAGGATCGTTTGACCGTTGCCGATCTAGCGGTTCTTTCTGAACGAGTAAAAAATGCCGCCTATGAAATCATCGATCGAAAACAAGCAACATTTTACGGGATAGGGATGAGTGTCGCAAGAATCGTTCGAGCGATCTTAAATGATGAGCAAGCGATTCTGCCGGTGTCTTCCTACCTTGATGGGGAATATGGCATCAACGATTTATTCACAGGTGTTCCTGCAGTCGTGGACCAAAACGGCGTCCGCGAAATTATTGAATTGACGCTTACCCCTGAGGAAAAACGGCAGTTTGATACTTCGTGTCATCAGTTACGAGCAGTAATTTCCACAATTGGACAAAGCAAGGTCAGCTGATCTCAAGAATACCAGTAATGAAATCCTCGTGTTCGTTTTTGCCTAAGCATGGTTCGACTATTTACGGTCGTCCATGCTTTTTTTACATCTAGCCAAGAATGTTAAAAGGAAATGGCGTATTTTACGCGAAACGCCTACTATTCAACTCTCTTTTTTCTCACTCCTTTAAAAAGAAACATCCTCAGTGAATGACAGAAAAAGAATGATCGATCAACCTTACAAACATTTCGAGTTGCAAAAAGTGACAAAGTGTCACCTTGTGTGGTATTCTTCAAAAAGTGACACTTTGTCAACATTTGGAAAACAGGAGGAGAGAGCAATGTTTCTGGCTATAAAAGAAATGCGTTATTCAAAATTAAGATATGGGCTGATCGTAGGAATCATGTTTTTGATCGCCTATGTTGTTTTTATATTGTCTGGCTTAGCTACCGGACTTAACTGGGATTTTAAAAAGGCCATCGTTGACTGGGATTCATCCGCGATCGTTTTATCAGAAGATGCGAATGACACATTTGCGGCTTCGCAATTGACGAGAGGGGATCTAGACCGTGTAGAAGGGACCCAAAAAGCCCCGATTGGTTTATATAGCAGTGTCATCACGGTCAACGATGAACAGGTCAATGTGACTGTTTTTGGTACACAAGATGATGCGTTCTTGTTACCAGAAGTTTTAGAGGGCAAGCTGTTTTCAAAAGAAAATGAGATCACGATTTCAGAAAACTTAGCAGAAGAAGGTATCAAGGTCGGGGATCAAGTGAAAATCGGACGTTCAGATGAAACCTTCAAAGTCGTTGGGATCACCCCAGAAACGTCTTATACGGTGTCACCAGTGATTTATACTTCCCTCGATACTTGGACGAAAATGAAGTTTGCTAATCAACCATTTGCATCTGATAAGGAGCAGCCAATCAATATCATTGTGACCAAGTCAAGTGATCCGAAAGTCGATAACCAAGAAGGAACCCAGCTCAAAGTCTTAGCAACGGAAGACTTTATTGAAAAGCTTCCCGGATTTTCTGCCCAAAACTTGACCTTAAATGCCATGATCTACTTCTTATTTGTCGTTGCAACGGCAATCGTGGGGATTTTCATGTATGTGATCACCCTGCAAAAAACGGCGATTTTTGGTGTGATGAAAGCCCAAGGGATTCGGACCAGCTTTATTGCTAAATCAATTATTGCGCAAGCATTTATGGTCGGTGTGATCGGGGTAGCCCTAGCCTTTGCGGCGGCATACGGCACCAGTTTGTTTTTACCAGATGCCATGCCATTTTTCTTTGAATTAAAGCAATGGCTGCTTTATAGCGGCATCTTGATTCTCGTGGCAGTTCTAGGCGGCTTATTCTCCATTCGGACGGTCACAAAAGTCGATCCAATCACGGCAATAGGAGGGTAACAAAGATGAAAGACATTTTAGTAATGAAGGATATTATAAAAAAATTTGGCAAGCAGCATACCGAAGTAACGGCATTAAAAGGACTGAATTTTCATGTTCAAGAAGGGGAGTTTGTCAGTATCATCGGTCCTTCTGGTTCAGGAAAAAGTACCTTTTTGACCATCGCTGGCGGCTTACAAAGGCCAACATCGGGAGAGATCATTATCAACCAGGTGAACTTTTCCCAATTAAATGAAAAGCAACGAGGAAAGTTGCGTTTTAAAGAGATTGGGTTTATCTTGCAAAGCTCGAATTTGATCCCTTTTTTAACGGTAAAGGAACAATTTTATTTGGTCGACAAAGTTTCAAGAAAAGCCAAGGAAAAGGAACGGATTGATGAATTGCTTGCTTCATTAGATATTCTCGATCTTCAAGACAAGTTTCCCCGCGATTTATCTGGTGGGGAACGTCAACGAGTAGCGATCGGCCGGGCGTTGTTTAATGACCCAAGCTTGATTTTGGCGGATGAACCAACTGCCAGCTTAGACACCGATCATGCGTATGAAGTGGTGAAGTTATTGGTGAAAGAAGCGCATGAGAAAAAGAAAGCGACAGTCATGGTCACTCACGACGAGCGAATGATCCAATGGAGTGATCGCATTTTCCGAATGGAAGATGGCAATCTGATCGAACAAAACGCCCCGTCAAGAGAAACTGCACAAGTCTGAGTGGAAAAGTAGAGGGATTTGTTTATAATAGAGGGAGTAGATTGCGAATGATGGAGGAGAATCCCTTGCCAAGTACAACATTTTTTCATTTAAAACAAGCGAAAAAAGAAAAAATCGATGCCGTGCTTTTAGAAGAATTCTTCAGCAAGCACATCAGTCAAGTCAAGGTCTCTGCCATCGTCGAAAAGTCGCACATTTCTAGAGGAGCGTTTTACAAGTACTTTCAAAACTTAGAAGATGCCTATGACTATGCGATCGCCGACTATTCAAACCAAATCCATTCCGCGATTTTTACGTTTATCAATCGCAACAAAAATGATTTTTTCAAAGGGATCGAAGAATACTTGGCTTGGTGCAGTCAATGGTCACCTGAAGATGATCATTGGAAAATGATCCACTTATGTACCCAAAGCAATGCCTGGACGAAGCGCGATGCGATCCCTGACGATTCGCCCATGATTCGTCAGTGGTTGGAGCTGTTGGAAGAAAATCGCTTCACGATCCATGATACGCAAGAAGCCGTCAGTTTCCTTTACTTTATTATGGCGGTTGTGATGGATAGTCTGACAGATTTTATTTCGAATGAATGGACCGCAAAAGAGCTGATCAAAGATTTTCGCTATAAGGTGCAATGGATCAAGTATGGAATCAAAGAGGACAACAAAGAGGACAATGAAGAAGAATGAACGCTTCGGCAAGAGGATGGAGCAAATGCCTCGCACGGCGGAAAAGTTTATATATAAGGAAAGAGGTGCCCGACAACCGAAATAGTTGTCGGACACCTCTTTTTTGAGGGAATGATTATTTTTTATTTACACGTTTCGCAATGATCGGCAAGATCAAGCCAATCAAAAGAAAGGCGATTGGCGTAATGATATTTAAGGCCAATTGGAAGAACCAAGCTTGCGGATCTGCCGCATAATCAAGCTTAGGAACCATCCCTAAAATGCAGGCAAAGGCCGTAAACAAGAAGCACCATAAGCCGATCCCAAAGCCAACCTTGGTGTTTTTCACGAATTTATAATCGGAAGTAAAGCGATTGGCATGTTTGTTGACTAGCATAAAGGCTAAGAAGACCCATAAGTAACGCAATGGCATGACAACTGAATTCAAGTTCAACAACCAACGATACAGTTCGGTCATATTGCCGATTCCTAGTGCTGGAATAATGATCAAAATACTGACTAGGATACCAGTCATAATATACCCATTCACTGGTGTTCCTTTTTTGTTTAGTTTTGCTAAGCCATTTGGTACAAATTCTGAATCAGCATCAGACAATAATATTTTCAATGGGGCATCAATTGAAAATGCCAACGCAGAAATTTGCGCTAACGCATTGGCGATGGAATAAAGAATGACAAAGAAATTGCCGATACCGTAGAAGTTTCCTAGTCGTTGAAAGGCTTCATAAGCGCCGTTGACCATCAAATCTTCTGGAATATGATTGGCATCAAAAAGCATCCCCATAGCAATCGAGCCGAGCAAGGCACATAACGCCACCATACCGGCTAAAAAGATCATGCCTTTTGGAAATTCTTTGGCAGGATTTTTTGTGTTATTTACGTAAGGCGAGATTTTTTCACAGCCACCTACCGCAAATACCAGCATCGAGATCGTGGTTAAATAGGTAAAATCAAATTTAGGGATATAGGTTGAAACAGATGACATGTTTGGTGTAGCAATTTCAGCACCAGTCATTGCTGGAGCAGTGACTGCTAAAAGAATAAAAAGAATCGACATCACGAACATGGCTGTTCCGGCGATGTTCCCAATCATTTTTAAGGTCGTCAATCCTTTAGAGGCAATCCATAAAAAGAATAGAAAAATAGCTAAACAAATCAACGAGACTTCCATGGAGCCCATCGTTGATACAAATGTACCATTTCCTTTAAATAACCAACTCAATGATACTAAGATTCCTTGGGGTTTTTGTGCCAAATAAGGCACGTGAACGACCCAATAAGTCCAAGCAGCAAAAAAAGCCAACCGCTTTGTTGAGGTTTCTTTGATCCATGAGGAAACCCCACCACTTGACTCTTTGAAGGTTGATCCTAACTGACCAACACTTAATGCATAGGGTACAAAATAAAGAGCCATAATTAATAGCCACGAAACAACAACAGTCAACCCTTGTTGAGCGTAGTTGTTTACAACATTTCCCAGTCCCCAAACAGAGACGAACGCCATCAGCGCAATATTATACCAGCGTAATTGTTTCTCATTCATCGCTTTCTCCTTCTTAAAATGATTTTTCTGACTGGTTAAAATAGAGCGTTTTTTGAAATTTAGTGAGAAAAAAATTTCTTTCCATAAGCGCTTGATCACGATCAAGTTTCTTATGCACTTTTTCACAAATGTCAAAGATCAAATTGAATAAAAAATTTCACTTGCTTCTTTTTTATCCAGTCGTTGATTTTCCATAGTTAGGATAAACCTCTGAATTCTTTTGGTCAAGAAAAATTAAATTGTTATTTAAAAAAAATAATAAATTTCTGATGATAGCAAAAGCAAACATCATCATTCATTAATAATCTGAAAGGAATCCAACTACATTCGGTCAAGGGCATGGATGAAAGAGGAATCGTTTCATTTAAATGGATGGACGCATAAAGATGGAAGAAACCCTTTCGAAAGGCTTTTCGCTGGTGCTTTTTGGATAGTTTTTAAGCAAAGTAAGTAGGAGAGTAGTCGTAGTTTTTTTGGTTTTCTAAGAAAAATTTTACGCGAACATTCTTTCAAAGAAACACGAAATCAAAGTTAGCCGAATGCTTCGTTCCATCGAAATCACTCGTTTTTTTTCGCCAATTTATAGGAAGTGGGTGTTATTCGCTCAAATACTGGCGATAAAAGCAGATAAAAGACGAAGTTTCCACTGGCATGGAAGAAATCGAACAGTAGTCCTTGAAGGTAATAGGCAAGAAACGAAGGAAACTGATAAAGCCAAACCTCCATCAACGAAACGATCAAGCCATAAAGAAGTCCGCAAAGAAAGGCAAAGAAAGCTTGCAAGAAGCGGTTTTTCTTGATGATCGGTATTTTTCCAAACTGATGAAAAAGAGTGATGGTGATAGTAAGTGCAGCCAATTGACTGATCGTCCAGGGACCCAGGCCTAGATAGATATTTGTTCCGAGCAAACTTAATAAGGCAATTACCAACGCATCGGATAAACGGTAAGAAAAAGCCACTAAAAATAAAAGGGCACTCATAGGCTGAATGTTAGGGATAAAGACAAAAACTAACCGTCCAACGATACAAGCCGCAGTGATCAGTGCTAAATGAGAAATTCTTTGGATGGAAAATATCTTGGTTTGGGGAGGAAGCATGAGAATCGCCGTCTTTCTAATTGATAATCATTCTCATTATACATGGAAAATAATAAAATTCAAGATTGAAATACACATTATATAGTACGATAATTAAAAACGAGCACAATATGTTGTGTTTTAGAAGGTGAGGGGAAGAAATGGAATACAAAAAACAAACGATTGAGAATTTGAACGAAGATATCAAGTTGTTCCAAGAAGTTTCGGCGATCACACCAGAAATGACCCAAACATTTGAGGGAATCGCTCGTTTGATTATGCTGGATCGTTATTCATACAAGGATCAAACCCATCATACATTGCGTATGGATGATTTGGTGATTTTGACAACGAAAGCTGATCCTAAATATCCTGCAAGAGGAATCGGTGTTGTGAAAGCAATCGATGGGGAACTAGTCTCTATCGAAGTGGAAGAGGCCTATCGCTCAGCGTTAGAAGATATTGATGAACAAGCAAATGGACTTGTTAAAAGAAGAAAAAGTGACATTGAAAAACCATTAGAACTCTTTTTTGAGCAAGTGGCGCATCGTGTAGCCAAAGGGATTTCTGCCAACGAGTCCCATGACCAGGAGCGCTTCTTCGAGGCGTTTTACCAACAAATCGTAGCGCAAAACCTAATTCCCGCAGGCAGAGTACTTTATGGAGCAGGAACAAATTCTCAAGTTACCTACTTCAATTGCTTTGTGATGCCTTTCATCCATGATTCCCGAAAAGGGATTGCTGTTCATCGACAAGAAGTTATGGAAATCATGAGTCGAGGTGGCGGGGTTGGAACCAATGGGTCGACCTTGCGACCAAAATCAAGTGTGGTCCACGGTGTCAGTGGTCGGTCTTCTGGGGCAGTTTCTTGGTTGAATGATTTGGCAAACTTGACGAACCTTGTCGAACAAGGAGGTAGCCGCCGTGGAGCGCAGATGATTATGATGGCAGATTGGCATCCAGATATTTTTGCGTTTATTCTTTCTAAAATTCAAAATCCTGCTGTATTGCTTCACCTAAAAAAAACAATCACAAATGCGACGATCAAACAACTGATCAATGAAAAACTGCAATTTGACCCTCTGACAAAAATGGAAGAAAGAATGTTCACTTATCTAGCACAACTTCCTGAATCGTCAGATAAGGAACAGAATGACATGATCCAAAAGGCAAAAGAAAAATTGCGCATAGGTGGCAGCTATACGGTGAAAGAAAGTGATTTCTTAACTGGCGCGAATATCTCAGTCTGCTTGACAGAAGAATTCATGGAAGCAGTGAAGACAGATGGGTGGTATGAGCTACGCTTTCCAGATATCGACAATTATTCAGAAGCAGAGATGGCGCAATATGATGCAAAGTGGGCTGAAGTCGGGGATGTGCGAGAATGGGCAGCTGCTGGCCATAAAGTCAAAACCTATCAAAGGATCAAAGCTCGTGAGTTATGGGAGTTGATTACTTTTTGTGCAACATATTCTGCTGAGCCTGGTATTTTCTTTATCGATAATGCCAACAAGATGACGAATGCTACAGCTTACGGACAAAAAGTCGTGGCAACCAACCCGTGCGGTGAACAGCCCCTAACCCCTTATGCGGTCTGTAACTTGGCAGCCATCAATCTCGCAAACATGGCGGATCGCCAAAAGGGCACCGTTGATTTTGCCAAACTAAAAGAAACCGTGAAAACAGCGGTTCGTTTCCAAGACAATGTTATTGACGTAACGCCTTACTTTTTTGACAAAAATGAGCAGCAGGCGAAAGGGGAAAGACGTGTTGGATTAGGGATCATGGGCTTGGCAGATTTATTGATCTACTGCGGGAAAAAATACGGATCGGCAGAAGGAAATCAATTCGTTGATCAAATTTTCGAGGCAATGGCAGTCACTGCCTATGAGGCATCCATTGAATTGGCGAAAGAAAAAGGCAGCTTTCCCTTCCTGATTGGAAAAAATGACCAAGAGACGCAAGCGTTGCGGAAGAAATTTATCGATACAGGATACATGAAAAAAATGCCAGCGCACATCCGCGAAGGCGTGCTGCGATTCGGTATTCGCAACTCTCATCTTTTGACTGTTGCGCCAACAGGATCGACAGGCACGATGACGGGAGTTTCAACTGGTTTAGAACCTTACTACTCCTTTTCTTATTTTAGAAGCGGTCGACTAGGTAAGTTTATTGAAATCAATGCGGAAATCGTTGACGAATACCTGATGGATCATCCTGAACGAACCAAAGCGGAGTTGCCGGCATGGTTCATTTCCGCTATGGAGTTGACGCCCGAAGAGCATGTCGGTGTGCAATGTACCATACAACGCTGGGTGGATAGCTCCATTTCAAAAACGGTCAATGCACCAAAAGGATATACAGTAAGCCAAGTAGCCAAGGTTTATCGAGATCTTTATGAAGGAGGAGCCAAAGGAGGGACCGTCTATGTAGACGGCAGCCGAGATTCACAAGTACTTACCTTAGAAGCGGTTGAAAATGAGCTGACCGCACAAGTTGAACCGCTGTCTGTCGTTCAAGTAGATGAACCCGTCGCCTCTGGTGAAATCTGTCCCATCTGCCACGAGGGAACCATTGAGGAAATCGGCGGCTGCAGTACCTGCACAAACTGTAAAATCCAATTAAAATGCGGGCTCTAAGAAAAAACGAGAGTGATAAAATAACTCTTATCCGCATACTGGATAGAAAAACGATTAGTATTTTGACTATTGGAGAGGAAGAAATAGATGAAAAAAGTATTTGTCGTATTCATGCTAGTGAGCACACTACTTGTCGCTACAGGATGCCAACAGGCAAGTGTAACGCCAGAAAGCACGCAGCAAAGTTCCTTGAAGCAAGACCAAGGAACAGCAACGATCGTCATCCAAAATCAAGAAGCTGTGACCTCAAAAGAAGTAACATTCCGAGAAAATGAGTCGCTGCTGGAAGTAATGAAAGAAAACTTTGCGATCAAAGAAAAAGATGGCTTTATCACCTCTATCGACGGCATCAGTCAAGATCAAAAAGCCAATCTATTTTGGGTCTATACCGTCAATGACGAAATGACCGATAAAGGGGCACAAGCGTTGTTTTTAAAGAACAATGACACTATCACATTTGATTTGAAAGCATTCTGATTTGTTTGATTCTAAGGATCTTTACTGGTACAAAAGAATTTGCCCATAAAGAGCTTTATCTATAAAGATAGACCCTTGCGTTGATTTTGGAGGCAGTTTTGCATTCAAGTTCTACTCAAGAGTCTATTCTTGTTTTTCTATCAGGGGTTGGGGTGGTCACTTAGTTTATTTTAAAATTGGAATAATAGAAGTAAAGATACCATTACATACATAAGTTTTAACGATGATGCTTCTTTCGTATTTTGGCTTGCGTTCCTATTTTTGTAGAAAATAATTTTTTTATAGAAGAGTGGAAATGGACAAAAATTTGATTTATCCGTTAGCTTAAGTGGCTAACGCTTCTATTCTCTAATATATGGTTTTACTTACTATTTTTCTTGAGATTGTTTCCCAATCTGCTTGTTGTTCATAAAAACAATGTTATCATTGTATCATCAGATGTAGGTGGCAAACAGTGGTCTAAAACATGAGCGTTGATTACAAATAAGGTTTTTTCGTTCTCTTTGTTTATTGATCAGAAAAGGTAGGAGGAGAATAATGGTTGAGGTACTTTTGATGTGTGGCGTTAGTGGTGCAGGCAAAACCACTTACTCAAAACAAAAAGAGCAAGAAGGCTATGTAAGATTAGCAATAGATGAATTGATTTGGGAAGACTATGGCGTTTATGGTGTTGATTACCCTTCGGAGAAATATGCAAAAGTTTCTTCATTATCTTCAGTTAAATTGAAAGAGCTTACAGTAAAGGCTGTTCAAGAAGGAAAAAACGTAGTTGTCGATTCTAGTTTTTGGGCTAAAAGTCACCGAGACGCTTATAGAGAACTACTGGCAGCATATGATGTGACGATTAAAGTAATCTATCTAAAAGCTGATTATGATACTTTACGAAAACGATTAGCGATCAGAAATAAAGTCCAGACTGCAAATTCCGCTTTTCCTATTACAGAAGAAATCCTTCAACGGTTTTTTTCAGGATTCGAAGAACCGGTAAATGAAGATGAGGTAGTGATCGAGCAAAAGAATATATGAAGTAGTATCAAAACGTTTTTTACTCTTTTTCAATACAGTTAGTCTTATTCCTGTGCAGGACACGAAGGACAGTCATGCTAGAAGCAAAATAGTGATTGGCAATTTCTTTTCTTGTTGTATTCTTCGATAGAAGAAAAAATTTAGCGGTGACCACCCCAAATGAAGAATAAGAGCAGCTATTACGAAATTTGTATCCAATTGCTGATGAGAGGAATTAGATCAGCCAAAATTGTAAAAGAGGGTAAGAAATAGGAGAACTATTTTAAAATGACGATCGTCCCCTCAGAACCTTCAGAATGCAAATAGAATAAAATCAATTGATTGTATAGGTGAGTTATGAAAGTTCAGTATAAACTAATTTTTCTTTTTATATTATTTATTTTGATAGGGTTAGTTTTAATTGGAGATCCTACAGATATTTTTTATATAGTGTTAAATTTTTCTCTTCCTGTGTTATTTATAATTTTTAGATTGTTTTTTTCTGATGTGAAAAACAGGAAATTGTTTTGGCAAAAAAGGTCGCCATACTTTGGAGAGCAAAGAAGAAAAATAAATAAAAACATTTTAAATCTATTTTTTATAATAGGATTAGTATGGTTTATGTATTTAGTTTATCAATACCTGAATTAAAAAAACAAGGGACATGACATAGGTTAACTAGTTATGCTCCTTGTTTTATGGTGTTACGATAATTAGTGTTAGTGTAATATCCATGGATTTTTTGAAGAATACATGGAGATAATATAAGTAGGGGTTCGCGCCACGATTTACCTGTTCAGTGGGTGTCAAACCCACTGACTAAAAGTTAGGTAATTTAAAGAAGTAAGATTTCTTATTCGAAAAATAAATTTATTTATGAGTATAGTAAGTGAAAATAGCGTTCAAATAGAGTATAATATGAGTATAAAAAACTCTTTTTGGAGGTGCGTTATGAAGAAGGAAAAAGAAAGAATTCAGATTGCGGTTGAAAAAGATCTAAAAATGGAAGCAGAAGATATTTTACATGATTTAGGAATGAATCCCACTACGGCAATTACTATTTTTTATAAACAAGTCATAGAAAAAGGGGGATTACCCTTTGAGGTAAAACTTTCTGAACAAACAAAGCAAGCAAGGCGAATTGCTAAGTTAGCGAAAAAATCTACTAATGTGACGAGGATAGATGATAATAAGGCTTTCGAGGCTTGGTTGGATGAAGATGAATAAAATAGTTTCAATGTATGTGGCTTATGTGGGTAAACCAGAAGGAAAAAGACGACCAGTTTTGATTATTGAGAATAGTGAAAATGAAGTTCTTTTTTATGCGATTACAAGCAAGTTTGAACACAAATCAGAGCGCATAAAAAAGCTTTATTTTCATATCAATGATTGGCAAGATTCAAATTTAAAAAAAGAGTCTTGGATTGACACAGGAACGTTATTCGTTCTTTCCAAAGAAAAAATAGATTTTAAATATAAAGATATAGCGGAACTATCTCAGAAAGATTTGAATCGTTTAGAAGAGTTTCTTAAGGATCGCTCTTAGAAGAATGAACAGCATTAAAAATACACTACCTTTTCATTTGGACTAGGTAGTGATTTTTTTGATTTCATATCTAATTTGTAGTGGTAATAGTGAGAAAAAAATAACTGTAAAGGTTTTTGAACTAGCGAAGCACTCACTGAATTTATACAGAAGCTATTACTTCCACAAATTATCTGACTCAGTTAATTTATGGAAAAACGAAGCATTTCACGTGCAAAGAGTTCAGTCATCTCGTAGAAAAAAACTTTTCGAAAAGCATAGCTCTTACATACATCATTTAATAAGAAACTTTTTGACAGCAAGGCATTTCTTCTTATTCACTTGGCAATAAATTAATTATAAACAAAAAAAATGGAACAGCATAAATGTTTTCGAAATGCTTTCGCACCAACATTTACCTGTTCCGTGGGTTTGGCACCCAATGGGCCGTGAGGGGCTCGAACCCGCGACCCGCTGATTAAGAGTCAGCTGCTCTACCAACTGAGCTAACGGCCCGTACCAAAAGTACTTCATTATCTTAGCACTCCGTTGTTGAAAAATCAATCATTCTTTTGAAAAAAATGTGCACTTTTTTCAGTTGAGAAACTGGCGTTATCTTAATAAAACACCATTTGTTTCCCAAATTCAAATGATAGAAAATTCTTAAAAGATTGATCAGATTGCTTTAAAAACTCAGAAAACCGTGATAAAATGTATCTAGTTATCGAAACTAGATGATTAGTTTGTGATAATCTAACCTTCTGTTAGTCAAAATGGAGGATGACATGGAAAAACTACAAGCAGACATGAAAACATGGGGCGAATCCCTGCTGGAATTCCATCTGCCTAGGTGGGAAGAATTACCAACCCTGGAACTGTATATGGATCAGGTAATCACTTTGATTGACCAATATTTATCACCAGTGATCCAAACAGAAAAACATCCGCTATTGACCTCGTCTATGGTCAATAATTATGTCAAAAAAGGGATGATCCCCGCACCAGAAAAAAAACGTTACAACCAAAAGCATCTCGCATTTTTGATCGCGATCACGATGCTCAAGCAAGTGTTGACGATTCCAGAAATAAAGACAGGCATCCTTTTTCAAGGGAAAGCTGTCGGAATCAGAAATGCCTACAATGTATTTTGTGAAGAACAAGAAAAAGCGATCCACCTTGTTGGCAAAGAAGCAATGGGAGAACCCGAACAAATGACGTCGGAACCGATCCCAATTGAATTGGTTGCCATGAAAGGTGCGACGCGTTCCTTTGCCAACAAATTGTTGGCAGAAAAAACGATTGAATTAGAAGTCATTTATTTAGAAACACATAAAGGAGAAGCCCATGAATAAAGAGAAAATTGCCCTATTAGTTGATTCAGGTACCGATGTTCCCGCACAGATCATGGAGCAATACGGCATGTATATGCTGCCATTGCAAATTATCTACAAGGATCGGACCTATACTGATAAAGTTGATATTACTGCGGAAGAAATTTACGAGCGCTTGCCACAAGAAATCCCGAGTACTTCATTACCTGACGGTGCTGCGATCGGGGAAATCTTTGATCGGATCAAAGCCGATGGGTATGAAAAAGTCTTTGCCGTAACCATCTCCAGCGGATTGAGTGGAACGTTTAATGTTGTTCGCCTGTTAGGTGAACAACGGACCGACCTTGAGGTTTTTGTACTTGATACGAAAAATATCGGGATCGGTGCAGGGCTACAAGCGATTCGTGCGGCAGAACTGTTAGAAAAAGGCGTGACTTGGGAAGAACTGCGGGCACAATTAACGAATGAAGTACCGAAAAACAAAGTCTTTTTCAACGTAGCTACCTTAGAGTATTTACAAAAAGGCGGCCGCATCGGTCTGGTTGCATCCATCTTAGGCAATGCCTTGAAATTGAACCCAATTATCTCTTGTAATGAAGAAGGGATCTACTATACGGTCGCAAAATCTCGTGGACGGAAGAAAAGCTTGGACAAAACCGTTGACTTGATCAAGCAATTCATCGGTGATCATCGCCATGTGCGTTTAGCCGTGGCGCAAGGTGATGCACTGCAAGAAGCCAAAGAGATGAAAGCACGATTAGAAGCCGAATTTCCTAAGGTTAAAGAAATCTTATTTGGACAAATCTCTCCCGCATTAGTCGTCCACACGGGACCTGGGTTGTTAGGGATCGGTATCCAGCTTTTAGAAGAGTAAAAAAGAAAGGCCCCGTGCCTTTCTTTTTTTGTGCTTTCCTTAAGAATAAGGCCGCGGTTTTTGGGAAAGATGAAAAGCCCGTTTAAATAATGTATAATAAGTAAGAAACCAAAAAAAATTGAGGTGACATTTTTGAAAAAGATCCTAGTCGTGGACGATGAGAAACCAATTTCTGATATCGTCAAATTTAATTTAACCAAAGAAGGATATGAAGTATATACCGCCTATGATGGAGAAGAGGCATTAGAAAAAGTAGCCGAGGTCGATCCTGATCTGATTTTGCTTGATTTGATGCTGCCAAAAATGGATGGGTTGGAAGTTGCACGGGAAGTGCGCAAAACCCATGACATGCCGATCATCATGGTCACAGCCAAAGATTCTGAAATCGATAAAGTACTAGGCCTCGAGCTTGGTGCGGACGATTATGTAACCAAACCATTTTCAAACCGGGAATTGGTGGCCCGCGTCAAAGCCAATCTGCGTCGCGGCTCGGCAGCTGCGAAGGAAGCAGACGATAACGCCAACAGCGAATTAACGATTGGTGATTTAACCATTCATCCTGATGCGTACATGGTCACTAAAAATGGTGCAGCCATCGAATTGACGCACCGAGAGTTTGAATTGATGCACTACTTGGCAAAACATCTTGGTCAAGTGATGACCCGAGAGCATTTATTGCAAACGGTTTGGGGCTATGACTACTTTGGTGATGTTCGGACCGTTGACGTGACGGTGCGTCGTTTACGTGAAAAAATCGAAGACAGCCCGAGCCATCCAAATTATTTGGTTACTCGTCGCGGAGTGGGCTATTACTTGCGGAACCCAGAACAGGAATAAGCTATGAAAAATAAAGTTCGCTTTTTTCAATCGGTGAACTTCAAAATCGCCCTGACTTTTATCTTGATCTTATTGATTGCGATCCAGATTATCGGGGCGTATTTTATTCGCGAATTGGAAAGAACAACGGTCGATGCCTTCAAACGCGACATGGAGGCACGTGCCAGCACGTTAGTGGTAACATTAGGCTCTGAATTGAGTCGAATGGATAATGATGACGGTTTAGATTGGGATTCCATGAATGCTTCCTTGAATCGAATCTTAACGAGTACCAACTCATCGGAAATTTTGGAGATGCGGGTGGTGGATGAGCAAGGGATCATTCGTGCAACCACCAATATCAATGATCGTGGCTCGGTGGGAGAAAAAAATGATTACCGTGATTACGATACGAACCGCAGTGAAGTCCTCTATGATGAATCCAGCGGCCAGCGGGTGTTCAATATCGTGCAGTCGATCCAATCACCGACAGGGGATACCGTTTTAGGAACCCTTTATTTACGGAGCAATCTTGAGTCAAAATACAATGAAGTCAGTACGACTGCGGTCATTTTTGTGACAGCCTCGCTGATTGCGGCAGTGATTTCGATCATTGTGGCACTATTGGTCTCTCGTTCCATCACCCAACCGATCGGAGAGATGCGCGAACAAGCGATTCGCATCGCCAAAGGAGATTATAGCCGCAAGGTCGCGATTCATGGAAAAGATGAATTGGGGCAACTGGCGGAGACCTTTAATCAACTAGGAGAACGAATCGAAGAGACTCAAGAGGCGATGGAATCTGAGCGAAACCGCTTGGACAGCGTCTTGTCTCACATGACAGACGGCGTTGTTGCCACCGACCGACGAGGCAAAGTCATTACCATCAATGAGATGGCGATGTCCTTGTTAAATGTCAGCAACGAAGAAGCGATCGGGCAGTCGATTTTGACGTTATTGGAAATCGATGAAGAATACACGTTACGAAAGCTTTTGGAAAATCCTGAAGACATGCTGTTGGAGCGTCCTAGCAATGATTTGACGGGAACAAATATGATTTTGCGCATCGATTTCTCTATGATTCGTCGGGAGTCTGGCTTTATTTCTGGGTTAGTTGCGGTGATGCACGATGTTACAGAGCAAGAAAAAAATGAACAGGAACGGCGAGAGTTCGTTTCCAACGTTTCTCATGAGTTACGGACACCATTAACGAGTATGCGCAGCTACATCGAAGCGCTGAGTGAGGGTGCTTGGAAAGACCCGGAAATTGCGCCGAACTTTTTGAAAGTGACGTTGGATGAAACGGATCGAATGATTCGGATGATCAATGACTTGTTGAGTCTTTCACGGATGGATAGCGGCAATTCGCAACTGCAGTTGGAATACATCAACTTTAATGAAATGGTCAATTTCGTGTTGGATCGTTTTGACATGATGGTGACGAATGAAAGCAAAAAATACTTGATTCGTCGGGAGTTCACTAAACGAGAATTGTGGGTGGAAGTCGACACCGATAAAATGATCCAAGTGATCGATAACATCATGAATAATGCCATCAAATATTCGCCAGATGGCGGGATCATTACGGTGAAATTGATGGAGACCCATAACAACATCGTACTTAGCATCAATGACCAAGGACTAGGGATTCCGAAAAAAGATCTCACGAAGATCTTTGATCGTTTTTACCGGGTCGACAAAGCTCGTGCCCGTCAGCAAGGAGGTACTGGCTTAGGATTGGCGATCTCACGAGAAGTCATCAAAGCTCATGGCGGTGCGATTTGGGCGGAAAGTCGAGAAAATCGCGGGTCAACATTTTATATCATGTTGCCGTATGAACCGTATGAGGAGGATTGGTGGGTATGAGAATCTCAGAAAAAATCATTCGTGTAGGCTTGATCGTGATGATCGCCTTGAGTTTTTATTTCTCCTATATGATTTGGCTGAATCCGACTGGGTTTAACAATGCCAGCACGGAAACAGATACCGGCGTCAATCCTTCGGTTCAAACCTACAAACAAAAAAGCGATTTGTTTTTGCCCCTGTATTTGACTTGGAATGACGAGGACGCGATCAAAGAAACTAACTCTGAAGCAGTGATTCGTGAGATCCAAGAGGCGATCAATGAGGCAACGATCAGTGATTTGACGCTGCGAACCTATGGCGAGGAACAAGCTTTTTCAAAAGCCCAAGAAGTCAATCAAGGGGTGTCCTTAAACTACTATACAACGTTTTACTTGAAAGATTATGAGAAAACCTTTGAAAAAGAGCTGTCCTTAGAGGACGAAAGTGAAACAGAGGATTTTCCGTTTTCCCGCATCCAGTTTGACCTTGAAGAAAACACGATCCAATTTGTTGATTTTACCCATCAACGAGTGGTGCGAGGCAAAATCGACTGGGACAAAAGCCAAGTAAAACGCTTACTAGCAGACAACCCTCGGGAATGGACGACAATGGTGGCAGATGAAGAACGATCCAGCAAGCAATATTATACGCAGGATTCGATCAAGCTGAAAAAATACAGCTACTATTCTTCGACCCAATCTCAGAGCTTGTTTCGAGAAGCCTTTTTCAGCAATCCTAAAAACGTCAAGATCAATGATGAAAGTGTCGATACCTACTATTATGAAGGTGGGCAAAACATGACGGTCTTGCAAGATCAGCAGCAAGTCAAGTTTGAAACTACCACAGACAGTTCCGATGAAACGGATCTGGCGATGTTGAGTGCAGATTATATTATTCGTTTAGGCAACAATTTTGGGACGATCCGCTATTTTGATCAACAAGACAAGCACTTGGATTATCGGGTTTTCGTTGAAGGCTATCCAGTCTTTAGTACTGGTGGTCAAGGGGTGATCAGTGTGGCTTTTTCAGAAAGTGGTCAGACCGGCAGTCGGGAAATGACGATTTCTGCCAGTCTGAACGCGATTCAAGTGCCGATTCCTTCTGAAACCGAGATTGAATTGCCCTCTAGTTTGTCGGTCAAAAATGAGCTGATTGCGGCAGGGGCTGATCCGGAATTATTGCAACAGATCATCGTTGGCTATCAATGGGGGGAGATCAAAGATGCACCACTCGTTGATTTGACGCCTGCTTGGTATGTCAATTATGACTCGTCTTGGATCAGTTATGATGCATTAATGACAAAATTAGCAGAAACGGAGGAGAATTAATTGGATTTTAAACGAATCGAATGGATTTTTTTCCTCGCTTTTCTTGGTCTGAACGTCTTTTTATTCAATGTTTACAGTGAGGCTCGCAGCGAGCATCAGATGGTTTCACAATCAAACCAAACGATTCCTATCGAACAACGTCTCGAGTCTGAGGACATTCGGTATTCTGGCGAATTATCAGATGAGGTCTTGAGTGGCTATTATTTGAGCGGTGAACAGACGGATTTTGATGTGGAGCTACGAAATCCGCAACTCAATACGCAGTTCAAAAGAGGGTCGACGGTCAAAGGGCAGCAGTTGATCCATGTCTCAACCAATGGCTTTTACATCAGTGATGATTCCCAAACGGAAGAAACCGTCAATGGTTTTTTGCAACGAAAAGATCAAGTCCTGTTTGGGGATGAATATGACTATTTGGAAAACCTCTCTGTCTTGAACGCCAATCATCCGACCGTGGTGGCGGTTCAATCCTATGAAGGCATTCCTTTCAATGACAGCTCAAGTCGAATCGATATCACCTTAGAACAAACGGATGATCTATTGCAAATTGCTCGTTACACGCAAACACATATCTCCAATATTACGCCTCTAAGGGAAAAGATGACGGTCTATTCAGAAAAAGAAGCAGTAAATACGCTTTATCTAAACAACAAGCTGCCGAGTCACTCGAAAATTCTCTGGACGGAATTAGCCTATACGATGATTTTGAAGGTTAGGGAAAAAAATGTGTACATTCCTGCATGGTTTATTGCGTTCCAATTAGATGGCGATGACACCATCCAAATCGAAACGGTCAATGCCTTTAGCAATCGGATCATCACGAATAATGCCGTTCAAAAGGTAGAAAATCCATAAAAAAGCGGGTATAATGGAACTCGTTGAAACAACCAGAGAGGAAGTCACGTAAACCATGATGAAGGAAAATGCCTTTCAAGTAAGTATTCTAGCCAGCGGAAGCTCAGGAAATTCGCTCTATATCGAAAGCAATAAAAAGCGGATCTTAGTGGATGCCGGTTTGAGCGGCAAGAAGATCACTTCATTATTGGATGAAGTAGGGCGTAAACCAGAAGATTTGGACGCCATTCTTGTGACCCACGAACATCGAGATCATATCCACGGTGTCGGAGTACTGGCGCGAAAATACAAACTTGATGTCTATGCGAATACAAAAACATGGCAAGCGATGGATCCAATGATCGGTAACGTCGCTGTCGAACAAAAACATATCTTTGAAATGGGAAAAGTGCTGACCTTGGGTGACTTGGACATTGAAAGCTTTGGCGTCTCTCACGATGCTGCAGCGCCGCAATTTTATCGTTTCCATAAAGACGGCAAATCATTCGTGATGTTGACGGATACCGGTTATTGCAGCGATCATGTACGAGGCATTATCAAAGGCGCCGATGCGTACCTTGTGGAAAGCAACCATGACCTAGAAATGCTGCGAATGGGCCCTTACCCATGGAGCCTCAAACAGCGAATTCTTGGAGACCGTGGTCACTTATCGAATGAAGATGGCGCTCTGGTCATGACGGATATCTTGACCGACAATACCAAACGGGTCTATCTTGGTCATTTAAGTAAAGAAAACAACTTGAAAGAGTTGGCGCACTTAACGATGGTCAACACCATGAAAGAACATGATCTAGGTGTTGGAGAAACATTTGAAGTCTATGATACCGATCCTGACAAAGCGACGGAGTTATTTGCAATCTAATCGATCAACAAAGGATAAAATTGTCGGGTGGAGGCAGCAGGTATGTTTGATGAAGAAAAAATCAAGCGTCTGAACGAGCTTGAAATGGCTGTTTATAAGTACATTGTCCAGCATTTTGAAGAGATCGATCAACTGACGATCCGCGAATTGTCAGCTGCATGCCATGTCTCGACCTCGACGATTTTACGATGTATCACGAAATTAGGCTATCGCGGGTATTCAGAGTTAAAGTATGCGATCTGTCAAAAAAAGGAACAAGATGCACGAGCGTTTGATCTTTTCTATGATGCAACGATCCAAGTCAATACATTCTTAAAAAAAGTCAATAATGAAGATTACCGTAAGTTTATCCAGCCAGCGGTAGAACTGATTCTTTCCGCACGCCATGTGGCGTTTTCAGGTATCGGCACAAGTGGCATTCTTGGCACCTATGGCAGCCGCTATTTTGCTAATTTAGGCATCAATGCCTATAGCATCGTCGATCCCTTTTTGCCAGTACCGCCTCGTGGGATGGAAAATACGTTAGCGATCATTTTATCAGTTTCGGGGGAAACCATTCAAATGATCAAGCAAACGGAGGACTTCAAACGGTATGGGGCAAAAGTACTCAGTATCACCAATGATGAAAAATCGACGATCGCCCAAATGGCAGATTACAATATTTCCTACTATATGCCCGTCGTCAGTGGGGGAAAAGAAGTCGATTTGAACCTGACGACGCAAGTCCCGGTGATTACACTGATCGAACTTTTAGCCCATCAAGTCTACAAGCAAATCTAAGTGATCGTAAAAAAACAGCTTCGGCTGTTTTTTTTGTTGGAACATGTTTCATAACGTAGAAAAGCTATAGGCAAGGGGAATATTATCCATTAAGATTTATTTGTAAGCGAATTCACTGGCCAGTGGATAGAATTTTATTTTAGGAGTGATGTGAGATGAACGAATGGATCAATGAGAAATTATTACCCCCAATATTAAAATTTGTCAATACGAAAGCAATCACTGCATTAAGAAACGGTATGCTCTATACGATGCCCTTTTCAATCGTAGGATCGATTTTCCTACTATTAGCAAACTTTCCCGTCCAGTCGATTGCGGATTGGGTAACGAATAGCGGCTTAGGTGAATACTTCAACCAAGCCTATGGCGCCTCTTTTGCAATTATGGCCTTTTTCGCCGTAATGGGCATCGCCTATTCATATGTAAAAGCAGAAGGTTACGAAGGACTCCCTGCAGGAATGATTGGTTTAGTTATTTTCTTATTAACTATGGAGTCAAGTGTGACGGATGCTGAAGCAAATGTGACCATCGCAAATGTCATTGATAAGACGTGGACCGGTGGACAAGGAATGATCAGTGCCATCTTAGTGGGACTTTTTGTGGGTTGGGGTTATACGTGGTTCTTGAAACGCGACATCCGAATCAAACTGCCAGAGCAAGTACCCACCAATGTCGCAAACTCATTTACAGCATTGATTCCAGCCGCTGTTTTGACGACCATCGCATTAGGCATTTATATTTTCTTTGATAAAGTTTTTCAAACAACCGTAGTCGAATGGATCTACACCGTGATTCAAAGTCCAATGCAAGGGGTGACGGATTCCCTTGGTGGTGCAATGATGCTAGGCTTCTTAGTGCCATTCTTGTGGTTCTTTGGGGTTCATGGTTCGACGATCGTGGGCGGGATCATGGGACCAATTTTACAAGCCAATTCATTAGCCAATACGGCTATTCTTGAATCTGGTAAAGCATTGACATTAGAAAATGGCGGACACATCGTGACCCAGCAGTTTTTGGATCAATTTATGACGGTAACTGGCGCAGGAATGACGATTGGGATCGTGCTATACATGGTGGCTTTTGCCCGTTCGGCGCAGTTCAAACAATTAGGACGTCTTTCCTTGATACCGGCATTCTTTAATATCAATGAACCAATTATTTTTGCGACACCGATCGTCATGAACCCAATCATGGTATTACCATTTATTTTGACACCGATGGTTTCAGGCGTGATCACGTATTTTGCACTTTATACCGGTATCGTACCGCTATTTACTGCTGTGCAAGTTCCATGGACGACCCCGCCGATCATTTCAGGTTTTCTAGTAGGTGGCATTCGGACCGCTATTTTACAATTTGTTGTTTTAGCAATCGGCTTCTTTATTTACTATCCTTTCATTCGTAAAGTCGATAGTTTGAACTATAAACAAGAAACAGAGATCGTTTAATACCAAGGAAGCAGGTTGAATAGAAATGAATAAACTAAGAAGCGATTTTTTATGGGGTGGCGCAGTCGCTGCTCACCAATTGGAAGGCGGCTATCGTGCGGGTGGAAAAGGCGTGAGTGTCGCTGATGTCATGACTGTCGGAGGCAACGGAATTCCTCGCCGAATCACGGAAGGTATCCAACCGGGCGAAAGCTATCCCAATCATGAAGCGATCGATTTTTATCATCGGTATCCTGAAGACATCAAGCTTTTTGCCGAATTAGGGTTGAAGTGCTTCCGAACATCGATTGCCTGGACCCGTATTTTTCCAAAGGGGGATGAGCGCGAGCCGAATGAGGAAGGCCTGGCCTTTTATGATCAATTATTCGATGAGTGTTTACGCTATGGCATTGAGCCAGTCATTACCCTGTCTCACTTTGAAATGCCTTATCATTTAGTGACCGAATACGGAGGTTGGCGTAACCGTAAATTGATCGATTTGTTTGTCCGCTTTGCAGAAGTTTGTTTTACGCGCTATCAAAAGAAAGTGAAGTATTGGATGACCTTCAATGAAATCAATAATCAAGCAAACTATAAAGAAGATTTTGCGCCATTTACCAATTCTGGTCTGTTCTTTACGGAAGGAGAAGACCGAGAAAAAGTCATGTACCAAGCAGCTCATTACGAGCTCGTTGCCAGTGCAAAAGCGGTGGCGCTAGGACATGCGATCAATCCTGCGTTTCAAATCGGATCGATGATCGCGATGTGCCCAATCTATCCGTATTCTTGCGATCCCAAAGACATGATGGCAGCCACGGTGGCCATGCAGCGGCGCTATTGGTTTTCAGATGTTCATGCCCGTGGGCACTATCCGAGTTATATGCGCAGCTATTTTGAAAGAAAACAATTTGATTTAGATATCACCCCTGAAGATGAAGCAGCTTTGGCAAAAGGCTGTGTTGACTACATTGGTTTTAGCTACTATATGTCTTTTGCGATCAAAGGCAAGGAGAATGATCCAACCTATGACTATGATGAGAGCCAAGATCTGGTGGACAATCCTTATGTCGATGCTTCTGAATGGGGCTGGCAGATTGATCCCGTAGGCTTGCGCTATGCCATGAACTGGTTTAACGAACGCTACGAATTGCCGCTTTTCATTGTAGAAAATGGCTTTGGTGCGGTGGATACGGTGGAAGAGGATGGACAGATCCACGATGACTACCGTATTGACTACCTAAAAGCCCATATCGAAATGATGAAAGAAGCAGTAGCTTATGATGGCGTCGACTTATTAGGTTATACACCGTGGGGCATCATTGACTTGGTTTCTGCGGGGACAGGGGAAATGAAGAAACGCTATGGTGTGATCTATGTGGACAAAGACAATGAAGGAAATGGAACCCTTGCTCGTCGGAAGAAAGATTCATTTGCATGGTATCAGCAAGTGATTGCGTCCAATGGCACGAAGGTCTAAAGAAAAAAACGTTACGCAAAATTTCTGCGTAGCGTTTTTTCTTTAGGGCATTTGGATATAGCCGTAATGAAGCAATAACTGAATAATAATAACTAAAGTGTTCATTCCCACATGGGTGATCATGGAAGTCCAAATACTGCCGGTCAAAGCATAAAGCCCAGAAAAGAACAGTCCTAAGAAAATATAGACTAAGAGATGATTGTCATTGTGGGCAAAGGCAAAGGCTACGGCGCTGACCACTACACCGACCCAAACATTGCTGTATTTCCCAATGATGCCAACTAAGGCTCTGCGGAAGACAAATTCCTCCATAATTGGCCCACCGACCATTGCTGCGAGAGCAAAGAGTGGGTTTTGCACCACGATGGCAATAATGTTTTCGGTATTTTGCGAAGCGCTGACTTCTCCGAAAAAGGATTCGATAAAGATGGCTAGATTTTGCAACAAAATCGCTGCGACAATGCCGGTTAGCCCGTAAATAAGAATCGCTGAGACTTTGGTTTTTTTGTGTTCAAACGATAGCGGTTCTGTTTGTTTGAAATACAAGAAAAACATGATCGCTGCACCAGCTAAGTAACCGATCGTTGTTGCTGCTACTTGATGTCCGCTAGGGACGAAGGCGATCGGTAGAAAAAAGACGATGCCGTAAGTAAGAATCGTGGACAAAGAATATTTTGATAAAGACATAGTTGTTTCCTCACACTCCTTTGCTTCATTATAGACTAGGTTGCTTCTAGAAACAAAAAATCCTACTATATTTATCAATCAATTAGAAATGCAAAAAAAATTTAGCAAAAGGCTTGCAAAAATTTGGGAAAATGAGTAATATTGAAACTGTAAGTTAGCACTCGATACAAGAGAGTGCTAATGCTAAATTCTATAACATTCATTGGAGGGATTTATCGTGTTAAGACCATTAGGTGATCGTGTGATTATCGAAGTCGCAAAAGAAGAAGAAAAAACTGTAGGCGGAATCGTGCTTGCATCAGCAGCAAAAGAAAAACCACAAACGGGTACCGTTATTGCAGTCGGCGAAGGACGCACGCTCGAAAACGGTGAAAAAGCTCCTGTTGCTGTCAACGTTGGCGAACAAGTAATGTTCGAAAAATACGCTGGCACAGAAGTGAAATATGAAGGAACAGAATATTTGATCGTTGCTGCAAAAGATATCATTGCAGTAGTAGAATAAGAAAAATAAAAAATACTTGAGGTGATGAAATCATGGCAAAAGAAATCAAATTTGCAGAAGACGCACGCGCAGCAATGCTTCGTGGGGTAGATAAATTAGCAGATACAGTAAAAGTAACCTTAGGCCCTAAAGGTCGTAACGTGGTTTTAGAAAAATCTTACGGTTCACCATTGATCACAAATGACGGTGTAACGATCGCTAAAGAAATCGAATTAGAAGATCATTTTGAAAACATGGGCGCAAAACTTGTTTCTGAAGTCGCTTCAAAAACAAACGATATCGCTGGTGACGGAACAACGACTGCTACGTTATTGACACAAGCAATCGTTCGTGAAGGATTGAAAAATGTCACCGCTGGTGCGAACCCATTAGGTATTCGTCGTGGGATCGAAATGGCAACAAAAGTGGCTGTAGAAGAGCTACACAACATTTCATCAATCGTTGATTCAAAAGAAGCAATCGCACAAGTTGGTGCTGTTTCTTCTGGTAGTGAAAAAGTTGGTCAATACATCGCTGATGCAATGGAAAAAGTCGGCAATGACGGTGTTATCACTATTGAAGAATCAAAAGGGATCGAAACAGAATTAGATGTTGTGGAAGGAATGCAATTTGATCGTGGTTACTTATCACAATACATGGTAACTGACAACGATAAAATGGAAGCAGCGTTAGAAAATCCATACATCTTGATCACTGACAAAAAAATCTCTAACATCCAAGATATCTTGCCATTGTTAGAACAAATCTTACAACAATCAAAACCATTATTGATCATCGCTGATGACGTTGATGGCGAAGCATTACCAACACTTGTATTGAACAAAATCCGTGGAACATTCAATGTTGTTGCAGTGAAAGCACCAGGATTTGGTGACCGTCGTAAAGCAATGCTAGAAGACATTGCGATCTTAACTGGTGGTACAGTGATCACTGAAGACTTAGGTCTTGAGCTGAAAGATGCAACCATCGATAACTTAGGTCAAGCAAGCAAAGTGGTTGTGGATAAAGACAACACAACAATCGTTGAAGGTGCTGGTGAAAAAGAAGCAATTGACGCACGCGTTCAATTGATCAAAAACCAAATCGCTGATACAACTTCTGACTTTGACCGTGAAAAACTACAAGAACGCTTAGCAAAACTTGCTGGTGGGGTTGCAGTGATCAAAGTTGGGGCACCAACTGAAACTGAATTGAAAGAATTGAAATTACGTATTGAAGATGCATTGAATGCAACACGTGCCGCTGTTGAAGAAGGCATGGTCTCAGGTGGGGGAACTGCCTTAGTGAATGTCATCAACAAAGTTGCAGAAATCGAAACAGATGGCGATGCAGCAACAGGTGTCAAAATCGTTTTACGTGCCTTAGAAGAACCAGTTCGTCAAATTGCTGAAAATGCAGGCTACGAAGGTTCAGTTATCATCGACAAATTGAAAAACGCTGACTTAGGCGTTGGTTTCAATGCAGCAACTGGCGAATGGGTAAACATGCTAGAAGCTGGGATCGTTGACCCAACAAAAGTGACGCGTTCTGCCTTACAAAATGCAGCTTCTGTTGCCGCATTATTGTTAACAACTGAAGCAGTCGTTGCCGACAAACCAGAACCAGCAGCGCCAGCAGCTCCTGCAATGGACCCATCAATGGGTATGGGCGGCATGATGTAGTTATAATAAAAGAACCTCTATTTATAGGGGTTCTTTTATTTGTTTAATGTCAATTTTATACAAAAGGGGCAAAAAAGGGGCAAATTACAAATTGTTTAATCGATCGATAACCTGCTCTTTGGATTTTTTTGTCACGTGATTATAAATTGATAAAGTCGTGTTGGCATCGGAATGTCCGACTCTCTCCATTATGGTTTTTAAAGGAAGATTCAATTCAGCTAGTAAAGAAATATGACTATGTCTGAATATGTGTGAGGATAAGTTTTTATCACATTTTAGTTCGTCTTGAACTCTATGCAATACCATATTAAAGCTATGGAGAGACAACGGAGTACCTCTAGATGATTTAAATATATAATCCTCGTTACTTTGGGAGCCGAATACTAAAGAGTTGTGTTCTATGATTTCATTAACAATTTTTACTGCTCTATTAGGCAAAGAAACTATTCTTTTAGAATAGATATTTTTAGGTGAAGTTTTTATAGCATCTGCCATTTTTAAGAAATAATAGTCCAATGTGCCGTTAATATCCAAAGTACTCCCGTCAAAGTCCTTTACTTGTAATGCCTGTAACTCTCCGTATCTTAGGCCTGTTAAATATAACAATTCTGCAATGTTAGCGTGCAATAATCTTTTAGTAGATTTTCTCATATATACAAGCAACTCTGTCATTTCGCTTTGATCAAGGTATTTTTCATCCATGTTCTTTTTTCTTTTTTCTTCTTCAGCTTTTTTTCTTTGAATTTTGACATTCAGCGCTAGATTTTGTTTAATATACTTTTTCTCAACTGCATAATTCAACATGATTGAAAGGGTCGTCTTGGTCTGTTTCGTATAATTCAAGGATAGGTCACCGAAAGTATACATTTTTTCTGTAATATTACGAATCATATTCTCGTCTATATTTCGAACAAGAACATCGTCAGATATAACTTTTTGAATATGTTTCATCATCTTTGGAACTTTGGTCCAGCTTGTTCTTTTTACATGTTGTTGATAATAAACAAACCACTCTTCGTAAAGCTCCTTGAAAGTGATGTCAGATTTATCATAATTACTCAAAGCTTCCTCTATTTTTTTTTCTAATATTTTCTGTGCATTCTTCCAGGCTCTGGAAGAATCACTTGTTAGAATAGTACTTGTCTTTTTCCATTTTTCGGTATAGGGATCTTTGTATCTTTCTATAAACTTATATCTTCCGTTGCCTAAAGATTCGCTCCACATTGTGTGTACCTCAATTCTTTGTTACAATAGGCATGACTAAATAAGCCTATCGTTTATTTTGTTTTGCACGCCTGTCTTTGGTCGGAGGGGCGTGTTTTTTTCTTTACTCGTAATAGCCTTGTTCGATATATTAATACAAAAAATTGGCAAGCAGCAGCTAACGAAATGAAAAAATATGTAAATGGAAATGGTTCTGTTATACCGGGTCTTGTGACACGAAGACAACTTGAAACTGATTTATTTTTAACACCAGTAAATGACAATACAGTAAATGAAAGCGAGGAAAAATTGATGTGGGTATTTTATCAAGCAAATAAAAATGCGCCTGTGCGTTGGTTTAATGGTCAGCATGCATATGCAATTGGACACGAAGATGAAATGAGAGCAATTCGACAAGTGTATCATGCGAATACAGGGAAAGAAGTCCCATTCTTAACAAACTGGACAGACGCTGCGCCTTATTATAACCGTCTTGCGAATGTTTTGAATCGTAAGCCGGATTATTAATAACTGATTCGTTACAGATAAAAAGCTCCTTACTCAAATTAGAGTAGGGAGCTTTTTTATTATTTTGAAAGTAATTTAGCTTGTATTAAATTGAATTATACCTTAGACTTTATCGTGCAA
>ENA-OWZT01000102-OWZT01000102.1-human-gut-metagenome-genome-assembly--contig:-NODE-102-length-41614-cov-10.5557_pt1 | contig 41614 bp, 29 predicted proteins | sample MGYA00249265_ERZ652125 | MGnify/ENA primary metagenome ERZ652125 (study PRJEB26925, sample SAMN05827236) | human gut metagenome | biome: ENVO:2100002; feature: ENVO:00000062; material: ENVO:00002003... | reverse complement strand
CAAGACGGAAAGCACATTAAGTGCTTTCCTTTGCGTGCGGAACTCGCGACAAACTCAACCCGCGCCAGCCGGCCCCGGAGACCCTCCCTGCCGCCACTTGCTTCAAAGACTTTGTTCCTCGCCGCTTCCGCGGCTCGAGGTCCCCGTTCTCCTCGGCGGGGTTGTCTAAGATTGTTGTTGAACTTCGGCCTTTGGCTCAAAGAAAAACGGGAGATGCGATCTGCATCCCCCGTTTTTGTTGCACCTACTCTAGGTCAATAAATTTGGTGCTCAGAATCTTGCCGTCCTTGACGAGCATTCTGGCCATGGTGGGGCCTCGGGTGCCTCTTGGATAGCTGGCACTGCCTGGGTTGAGGACCAGGCAGCGACCCACTTGGGCTTCTTTGGTTACGTGGGTGTGACCGTTGATAGCTACGTCTACGGATCCAACCGGGAGGTCTTCGCGGTAGTGGGCTACGGCGAACTTGAGGCCTTCGTAGGTAAAGAGCGCCAAGCGGTCCACATCGGGGCCGTAGTCGCGGTAGTAGTCGTTATTACCCAGCACCGCTCGCACGGGGGCGATGGTGCGCAGGTGTTCGTAGTCCATCTCCGACGTAAGGTCGCCGGCATGGATAATCAGATCCGCACCCTTAAGCTCGTCCAAGAGCGCAGGCGAAAGATAGCCGTGGGTGTCCGAGATAATGTCGATACGCTTGGCGCTTGCACTGTTCATGGGATCCCTTCCGCAAAAAGATTTGGTGCATTCATGCAAAAAGCCCCACGGCTCCGCAGACGATTTTGGTCTACAGGGCTGCGGGGCCAGTGTACTAGAGGCTCAGGGCCTTTTTGAGCGGCACGACGCGACGGCGCGAAACCGGTACGCGTTCGTCGACGCCCGTAATGCCCAACTGGATAGCGCCCGAGGGAACCGTCTCGACGTCGGTGACACACGCCAAGTTGACGATATAGCGGCGGTGAACGCGGAAGAAGCCAAAATCGCAGAGCTTGGCCTCGAACTGTGCCAGCGAGGTCGTGGACAAAAAGCGGTCATCGACCGTATAAATACAGGAGTAATCGTCCTTGGCCATAATAAAGCGAATGTCGTCCACGGGAATGAGGACCTTGCGGCCGCCCTTTTCCACCGGGATGCGCTCGATGGTCACCTTGCTGTCCGTGACAGGCTTGGCGCGTTGCATAACCTTATCGATCGCTCGATCCAGGCGAGCCTCCTCGACCGGCTTCATCAGATAGTCGACGGCATCCACATCAAACGCCTCGACCGCATGATCGCTGTACGCGGTCACAAACACGATCGCCGGCGGATTCTTGAGCTTATGCAGTGCCTCGGCAAGTTGCAGACCCGAAGCGCCAGGCATCGAGATATCGAGGAACACAACATCGACGCGGCTCTCCATAAGCATCTCGATGGCGGAGCGAACGCTCGACGCTTCTGTGATCGTGCCGATCTTGCCCGTCTGCTCGAGCAAGAAGCGAAGTTCCGAACGGGCCGGGGCCTCATCATCCACAATCATCGCACGCAGCATAGGGATAAAACCTTTCGTCAACTAACTACGTCGGGCATCCGCCAACTAGCGTTAAACCCGTAACCTATTATTCTACTCTTGAATGTCGAAGATGCTCTCCGACAAATCGAGATGCAGGAGCACTTTAGTGCCCTTGCCCGGGGCCGATTCGACGCGTGTATAAGAGTGCGGTCCATAAAAGCGATGGATGCGCTCCGAAATATTGTGCATGGCCACACCGGCGCCGCCGCCCTGCGGGGAGCTGGCGTCGGGACGGGCGGAGCGTTCGTCAAACAGTCTGGCAGCGGTGCCTTCGTCCATGCCCACGCCGTTATCGGCGACCACAATCAAAATCGCATCTTCGCCATCCCTGTGGACCGACACGTCGATCCTCAGTGCATCGTCGTCGCCCATGCCATGGCGCACGGCATTCTCGACGATTGGCTGAATTACAAATGCCGGCACCAGCGTGTCCTCGACGTCCTCGGACACGTCGAAGGTCGCCAGCACGCGATCCTCGCCAAAGCGCGCCTTCTCAAACGTCAGGTAGCGCTTGGTCTGCGCGACCTCGCGCGACACGGGAATGAGCGAGCCCGAATTGTCAAGCGTGGCGCGATAGAACGAGGAAAACTCGCGCAGCAGCTCGCGGGCGCGCAGCGGATCGGTACGCGTAAACGACGCGATGGTGTTGAGCGTGTTGAACAGAAAATGCGGGTTGATCTGCGCCTGCAGGGCACGCACCTCGGCACGGGCCGTGAGCTCCTTTTGCACCTCGAGCTCGTGGATGGCGAGCTGCGTGGACAGGATCTCGGCAAAACCCGAGGCAAGCGCGTACTGAGTGCGGTCGACGGCACGCGGGGTCTTGTAGTAGAACTTGAGCGTACCGACGGTGCGGTCGCCCACCTTGATGGGCGCGATGATACCGGCAGGAACCTGGTTGTGCGAGCCATCCGAACCCACGACGTCCACCACGCGATTGAACGACTGGACGATACCGTGCTCGATGACGTAGCGCGTGGCAAGTGTGTGGATGGGCGAATCGGGCAGCAGCTTTTCCTCGAACTCGCCCGCGCAGGCCAGCACGTTGCTCTCGTCGGTGATGGCAACCGTCATGGCACGCGTCTCGGGCAAAATGCGCTGGCACACCAGACGCGCCGACTCCTGCGTCAGACCGCCTTTGATGTCCTCGAGCATGGCAGAGGCCACCGAGAGCGTCTCTTCGGTGTACTGCGAACGCACCGAATCGGGATTGAGCGTCAAATAGATAAAAATGCACAGAAAGATGCACAGCAGTGCGCAGGCGACCACGGTCGCGATCGGCTCGATTCCAGTCGCCAGGGCAAAAATAAAGTACACCAGCACGCAAATGGCGCAGACAACGGCGATCACGCGAAAGATTGATATTGAATTATCGCGCTGGGCGCGGCGGTCGATCATTCAGTCCCCTCCAGGATGCTGGTCAGTTGTGCGTCGCGCCAGAGCCCATCCATGATCTTGGGCCAGAAGCTCTGGAAACGCAGGTAGCTTGCGGCGTTTTGGCGCGCGTAGGTCTTGGCTTCGTCAATACCGTGACGCCAAATGCGCAGGTATCCCTCGTGCTCGCGGGTAAACATGCTGCGAACCATGGCGGTCTTGCGCACGCGGTCGTCGAGCTCGCGCGAAATCCACGGGCCCGGATAGGGCATGAGCGACGCGGCTGTGACAGGAACGAGCTCCTGCTGGTGCGCGGCAAATGTCAGCTTGGCACGCTCGTAGTACCAACGGTACACATCCTGCATAAAGCGCGGCGCGCGTTTCTCGGACTCGGGCGGCAGGTGACGAACGACCCACTCGTTGTCAAACCACACGTCGTAGCCAAACATGCGCATGTTAAAGAGGTAATCTAGGTCCTCGCCTCGGGTGATAAACGGGTCAAACGCCACACGGGTAAAGGCGCGGGCATGAAGCGCCACAAGGCCGCCGCACACGTAGTTTGAACGCGAGATACGGGTGCCCGAGAGCGCCTTTTTCATCCAGCGATTAAACTCGATGCGTTTGGTCCACCAACGATGGCAAATGCCCACCTTGTCTGTGGGCGCCAACGGCGATCCGTCTCGATCGTAAAAGTAACCGCTCTTAACCAAAATCGGCAGGCCTTGACGCGTCTGCTGGCCCAGTGCATAGGTCGCGCGCTTCATAAAGTCGGCATCGATAACGGTCTCGTCGTCATCCAAAAAGACAACGGCATCGTGGCCGAGCACCGCAGCGCAGGCAAGCCCCATATTGCGAATGGCGCCGTATCCGCGCAGACTCACGCACTCGCCCGAGCCCTTGGGAGCAATCTGTGCCACACGGTCGGCGATACGCGATGCCTGGGTGTTGGTAACCACGGTGACCTTGAGCGTAGGGTGCGCGTCGACGATTTCGTGGACGCGCTTCGACACATCAGCCGTGACCGAGATGGGGCAGACCACCAAAAGGATAATCCTCGGAATGTCGTGCACCTGCTCGAGCGAGGCCAGGCAGCGGTCGAGCTCGGGATTGGCGGCGTTGAGCTTCGTCGAGTGGTCATAGACGCCGGGAGCGTTTGCATGGGCATCATCGTCTGCCCAATATGTTGGAATCACAACCGTGGCGTTCATGCTTTCCCTCCCTGCAGCACAAAAAACGGGACGCCGCCAAACACAGGCGACGCCCCGCGACCTAGCTGATTCCATCATACCCACTTGGGCAAATCATTGCTCGCAAGTCGCAATGTTTATTGCGGATAACCCCAAAAGAGTACCGCGGACAGACACAATAGCCGCTCGCTCCTATGCGGCATGCTCTGCCGCCCGAGTCATGCGGGACAGGCGGACCAGCAGCACAAAGCCAACGACCAGCAGCACGCCAATGGAAAGGACGCCCAGCGACGGGTTGCCGGTCAGCGAGGTGACGACCGACACTAGGAAGGTGCCCATGACGCTTGCATAGCGACCGAAGATGTCAAAGAAGCCGTAGTACTCGTTGGATTTTTCCTTAGGGATAATGCGGCCAAAGTAGCTACGGCTGAGCGCCTGCACGCCGCCCTGGAACAGACCGACCATAATGGCAAGCACCCAGAACTCAAAGGCAGTCTTTAGGAAGAACGCGGCGAACAGAACAATGCCCATGTAGGCGGCGACGGCCACCAGGATCATGTTGAGCGTGCCCACGCGTCCGGCGAGCTTGCCGTAGATGATGGCGGACGGGAAGGCCACGAACTGCGTAACGAGCAGCGCCAGGACCAGCTGCGTCGAATCGATGCCCAAAGCCGAGCCGTAGCTGGTAGCCATGGAAATGACCGTGTGGACGCCATCGATATAGAAGAAGAACGCGATCATGTAGACCAGCACGGTCTTGTTGTGGGCGATCTCGCGCATGGTGTGCCCGACCTCGGAGAACACACCGCCCACGATGTGGCCGATGGTGTCCTCGGGACCGCGCTCGCGACCGTACTTTTGCTTATAGGTGCGAATGAGCGGCAGGGTAAAGATGAGCCACCAGGCACCAGTGATGATAAACGACAGACGCGTTGCCAGCATGGTGGGAACGCCAAGAGCGGGGCCACCCATGATGAGCGCCAGGCAGATGATGAACGGCACGGTGGAACCGATGTAGCCCCAGGCATAGCCCGAGCTGGACACGGCGTCCATGCGCTCGTCGGTGGTAATGTCGGGCAGCATGGCGTCGTAGAACGTCATAGAAGAGTTAAGGCCGATGGTGCACAGCACGTACACGGTCAAAAATGCCATGGCAGACATTGGGATAGCCTGCGCCAGGCAAAGAACCAGGCCCGTGAGGAAGAAGCCCAAGAAGAACTTAATCTTGTTGCCGGCGTAATCGGCAAGCGCGCCCAGAATGGGCATGAGCATGGCAATGACCAGCGAGGCGATCGTCTGAGCGTTGCCCCAAGCGACCACCAGGTCTGCCGAGGAAGCACCGGTATTGATGGCGTTAAAGTAGATGGGCACCACCGAGGTATTGAGCAACACGAGAGCCGAATTGCCCACATCGTACATAACCCAGTTACGCTCGAGCTTGGTGTATTTCATGGACAGGGCCCCTTCGTATTCGCCCGATATGCAGTTAGTTCATCGTACCCCAATTGCACAGAAGCGCTGGTAAGGATTCGGCAAAGGGGCAGGAGCGGTCATACGGACACGCAGGGCGAAACACCATCCCATCAAGGCAGTTGCGGTGAAATAGTTCCTGTTTAGCCCTCCGGGGCTTCATTCAGGAACTATTCCACCGCAACTTATTGAAACGGTTTGTTACTCCTCGCGGTCGAACTCCTCGTCGGCGCCGAGCACACGGCCGCTGTAGTTGACGTGACCGGTCACGGCCTCCATGTCGCCTGTTTCGATGAATCGGGCGACCGTGCACTCGTAATCGGTCAGCGCGCGCTCAAAGACCTCGGGGAAGCTCTCGGTCGAGACCTCATCGGTAAAGGGGTTCTTCCATGTCAGGTGGCCCAGGTTACCGGTGCGCTCGGGCAGCTCCGTCGTCACGCGATGGGCAAGGCCGTCGAGCAGCGAGTAGTCGTGCACCAAGCCCTCAACCAGGGCAATCGCGCGCGTCTTTACCGAGCCGGCGGGCTCAATGGTGCGATAGAGCATCTGCATGTCCGAGACGGCGCCGGCGTACTCCCCCGCCGGGATGTCGATACCGTACACACGCCCGGCGACGTAGCTCATCAGCACACCGGCCACGCGATTGATGCGGTCGGTGGTGACAATCTCGCCCGCCGGCGGATAATCCTCGACCGTGGCACCGTTGCGCTTGAGCTGCAGCATCAGCACATCCAGATCGCTTTCGAGCACGGCGTGAACTTGGCTGCCCGAAGCCTCGAGCTCGGGGGCGGAATCTACAATGCCAAACTGCTGCTCGTAGACAAAGGGGTGAGCATTGCGGTCGAGCACATAGTGCGACAGCAGGCCCAGCGCAAAGGCGCGGCCCAGATTGGCGTCGCGCGGCTGCAGGTGCGACACGCCGTCGCGCAGGCACGAGAACTGGCGCGACATGCGCGAGCGGTGCATGACCTGAGCAAGCGACGTGCAGTCGGAAACGCGCGGCGTGAGTATGTGGAAGAAAAACGGGTCGGGACCTTGGTTTCCCAGGATAAAGGCGATGCGCTCCTCGTCGGACGTAATAACGCCCTGCGGAAGACGGTCGATGCTTTCCTCGCCAAACAGATGATGCGTAATGAGCGCGGGCATAATGATCCTTTCGATTTCATTCGATGTCACCCATTATGCCCACCGCACGGTCATGCCAAACCTGCGGCGGCAAACGATGGCATGCAGACTGCCTACGCAAGCCCCAAGTGTGCCTTGACCTCGGCAGCGCGACGACGGGACACAGGCACCGTCGAGGTTACGCGATCGAGCCTGAGCTCCATAAGACCCGTGGAACCGATCTCGACATTGTGCACCTCTTCCAAATTGACCAGATAACTGCGGTGGACACGGATAAAGCCCTCGGAGGCCAGGCGCCGCTCGAGCGAGGAAATCGACTCATTGATCAGGTATGTTCCCTCGGCGCAAACGGCGTTGCAAAAATCGGCGCGCGCCTCAAAGTAGCAGACATCCGCCACGGGAATGAACACCCTTTTGCCCCCACGATCCACCGTCAAGCGCAAAGGCTGGCGCGGAGCATGGACGACACGGCGAGCGCCCAGGGCAGTCTCGATCTTGTCGAGTGCCTTTGACAGGCGAGCATCCTCGACCGGTTTGACGATGTAATCGACAGCATCGAGGTTATAGGCATCGGCCGCATACTCGGCAAATGCCGTCACAAACACCACGACCGGCGGCGTCTTTAGGTTCTGCAGCGTCTCGGCAAGCTCAATTCCCGAGCGACCGGGCATGGTAATGTCCAAAAACAACACGTCGGGCTTGTTCGACAGAATCGACTCCACGGCTTCGGTGACATTGCCCGCCTCGGCAATCTGACCTACACGCGTATCCTTTTCCAACAGATAGCGTAGCTCGGCCCTAATGGGAGGCTCGTCATCAACCACCAGGATGTTCCAGCCTTCGGACATATGTGCTTCCCCTCTTTTTCTCTCAATCCAACCGCGTGCTACACCGTTAGCGGCGCCGGCTCATGCGGCTCGCCGTTCAACTCTACGATGACCTGTGTTCCCACGCCCTCCTGGGACTTCACGCGCATGCCAGAATCTTCTCCGTAAAAGAAATGGATGCGCTGAAGCACGTTGAAGAGCGCCAGGCCGCAACCTCGCTTGACGGAGCCGTCGGCGGTAATGCTCTCGGGCTCATCTCGGCGATGCTGCTCAAACAGATGCGCGCAGACTTCTTCGCTCATACCGATGCCGTTATCTTCGACGATAATCTCCAAGCCGTCATCGGTCTCAAAAGCCCTAACACGAATAGAAAGCGGCTCAATCTCGCGCTGCGCATGCTTGATGCAATTTTCGAGCAGCGGCTGCAAGATAAACGGCGGTACCAGGCTGTCGCGCACCTCAAAGTCGATGTCGACCGAAACGCGCAGACGGCCGTCGCCATACCGGGCCTGCATAAGATTGATATAACGAGTGCCCTGTTCCACCTCGTGCTCGAGCGTGGTGAGCGTATCGGAGTCAGAAAGCGTCTGACGATAGTAGTTGGAAAAGTCGATCAGCAATGATCGCGCCTTGTCGGGCTCGGTTCGAACGAGCGACACGATCGTGCTAATGGTATTGAATAGAAAATGCGGGTCGACCTGCGACTGCAGGGCGCGAAGCTCAACACGGGCTGTGAGCTCGTCCTGGCGCTCGAGCTCAAAGCTGGCGAGCTGCGTGGAAATTAGATCGGCAAAACCCGAGGCAAGGGCCGTCTGGCGCATATCGATGCTGCTCAGGCGGGGATAGTACAGCTCGAGTGTGCCCACGCAATGCCCACGCACGGTCAGCGGAGCGACAATGCCGGCGCGCAGGCGGGGAAAATAGCCGCCCGTCTCATTGGAGGCGTCACGCGAAAACACGCTCTGCTCGCCCGTCTCAATCACGTTGAGCGTGGTCTTGAGCACCACCGGAGTGCCGGCAGGGCACTTTGCCGAGTCCTCGCCCCAGCTTGCCAGCACTTGCTTTCCGTCGGTAAAACAGATGGCAGAGGCGATGGTCTCGGACAGGATGATTTTAGAGGCGCCCAGGGCCGCTTCGGGCGTAAGGCCGCGCGACGTGTAGGCGAATATTTTTGATGCGATAGCGAGCGTACGGTCGGTTGCGCTCGATGTGAGGTCGTCGGGGACCACAAAGACATACGAGAAGAAGAAGCACAGCATGACCAGGCCGGCAATAACGACAACGCCCGGAACGGGATTGGGATTATCGGTTAAATCCCAGATAAGCAGCAGGATAAGCGCCGGAACGACGATACCGAGCAGGATGGCCTGGACCACATGCTGGGCCGTACGAAAGACCTTGGTAGAGTTGTAGCTCTTGCCCAGAATCAGCCTGTTTAAATCCACCGTCATCCCCTCTTGTCCGTAGCACCCATAGCAATAAAGAGGGCCGCAAGCGACCCTCTCCATTGCATTATGCAATCAAAAACTGTGTTTTACATCCAGCCATCGACAAACGGTATCTTAGGCGCTGTATTTGTTGGCCTCGCCAAAGGTGCCAGCCTCGACGATCCAGCCGTCCTTCATGATGACGTCCATGTTGTCGGTGTTGAGCACATGGATGTCGGCGGCGACGTCACCGTTGACGACCAGCAGGTCGGCGCACTTGCCGGCCTCGATGGAACCGGTTTCGTCCTCGATGTGGCACATCTTGGCACCGTTGAGGGTGGCGCAGGTGATGGTCTCGACCGGGGTGAAGCCGATCTTGTCGACGAACTCGTACATCTCCTCGATGGAGCAGGTACCGTACGGGGTGACGAAGGAGAAGGAGTCGGAGCCGATCGTCATGACGACGCCGCGCTTCTTGGCCTCGCGCAGGCAGTCGTAGTTGCGCTGCAGCTCCTTCTCGACCAGAGTGCCCTCGTACTTGTCGTGCAGCTCGGGGACGTAGACGGGCGGATAGGTGGCGTACCAGGTGGGCAGGAAGGCGATCGTCGGGGTGAAGAAGGTACCCTGCTCGGCCATGAGGTCCATGGTGCGTTCATCGATATCGAAACCGTGAATCAGCTGCTCGCAGCCAAAGCGAACGGAATCGTAGGCAGCGGCGTGATTGTTGTAGCAGTGGCTCCACACGGGAATACCGACCATCTTTGCCTCTTCGACCACGGCCTGGATCTCCTCGGAGCAATAGTGCTGGTCGCGACCGGAGTCCCAGCGCCAGATGCCGCCACCGGTAGCCCAGATCTTGATGGCATCGGGGTTCTCGCGCAGGCGACGACGGACGGCCTTCCGCAGATCCCAAGGACCATCGACCTGGTCGCCCCAGGGGTGGGATTCCTTGTTGAGCTCCTGGGTGCAGTGGTGGGAATCACCGTGACCGGCAACACGGCAGAAGCCCAGGCCGGTGGCCAGAACGCGCGGGCCCTTAAAGACGCCCTTGTCGATGCAGTCGCGAATCTGGATACCAAAGCGGCCGATCTCGCAGACGGTGGTGAGGCCGTGGGTGAGGCAGTCGTAGGCCTGCTTGACGGCGACGGCCTGCTTCTCGAGGAGCGGCTGCATGACCCAATCGGTGTCATCGTCGGTCAGGTTGCCCGAGAAGTGCAGGTGGGTGTCGATCAGGCCGGGAAGGACGGTCTTGCCGGCGGCGTCGATAACCTCAACGCCCTCGGGAAGGTCCTGCATAACACCGGCGTACTCGATCTTGCCGTTGTCGTCGACGAGAACGAGGGAGTTCTCGACCGGCTCGGCGCCGGTACCGTCGATGAGCTTGCCGCCAACGATTGCATACTTAGTGGACATGGTTCCTCCTTATGGATCCATATAGTGGGCGAGGCCGTGTTGGGTTAAGGCCTCACAAAGCTACCCAAGTGGTGCCGGGTTCGGTGCGCGGGAGAGAGGGGCCCGCGCACCCGATCCGCCCCGGCTAGGCGTTACTTTTTGCGGGAATTGGTGAAAGCCATGAGGGCCAGGCCAATAGCCAACCAGCCGATCACGATGCTCCACTCCACCATGTTGAGGGAAGCGGGAGAGAACGGAATCACAAGCAGGCCGATGATGATGGCGCAGGCAGCGATAGCGAGGCCGATGCCAAACTTGCCGCCGGGCACCTCGTAGGGACGAGGCAGGTCGGGCTCGGTGAAGCGCATGCGCAGGCAGGCGAGGGCGACCATGCCGCAGGAGAAGATGAAGGCGAGAGCCGACACGTTGGTCAGGGGGATGAGCATGTTCTTGCCCAGGAACGGACCGATGACGGTGATGACGCCCAGAACGACGCAGGCAAGCTTGGGAGCGCCGGACTTGGGGTCGACCTCGGCGAATTTCTCGGGCAGCTGGCCCTTGCGGCCCATGGCGAGCATGATGCGGCTCGTGGCGCCGTAGAAGGAGTTCATCGGGCCCATGGGTCCAAGCGTGGCGATGACGAGCATGGCCAGGTACAGGAGCATGTTGATGCCCTTGAGGCAGGCAAGCGCGGGAACCGGGCTCTTAACAAACTCATGCCAGTCGAGGATGGTGCCGAACGAGTAGATGCAGACCATGTAGAAACCGCCGGCGGCCAGCAGGGCCAGGGAGATGATCTTGCCGAACTTGTTCCAGTTGAGGCCCTCGGCTGCTTCCTCAGCCTGCTGAGGAATGGTGTCGAAACCGGCGTAGAAGAACGGAGTCAGAACCAGGACCGACACGATGCCGGCGAACAGGCTGGTGCTCTCGGTAGCGGCCTTGCCGCCGCCAGCGCCGGCGACCTGGGAGAACACAGGCATGGCATTGTCCGGCGAGCCGGTGAACAGCGAGACGCCCATGGCGAGCAGCATGCCGCAGAGCAGGGCCTTGGTCAGGAAGGCCTGGAGCTTGGCGGCCGAGCTGGCACCGCGGAAGTTGAGGAAGATGACGTAGACTGCAAAGCCGAGCGCAATCAGCGTCGGGAACAGGTAAACGTCGGCGCCCAGGATGGTGTAGAGCTTGACGGCGCGCAGCCACTCAAGGCCGGGCAGGCTGCCGAACATCTCGGACACGAGGGTCGAAATGGCGATGGCCTCCCACGGGCACAGGATGCCGTTACCCAGAGCCAAAAGCCATCCGGTGATGTAGCTCAGCGTACGGCCAAAGCTACGATCGACATACTCGACGATGCCACCCGAGATGGGGATAGCAGCCGTGAGCTCACCGAAAACAGCTCCGACGGGCACGAGGAAGATTGCACCCAAGAGGAATGCGATCATAGCGGGAACGGGGCCGCCGCCCACGACCATCCAGTCGCCGACCTGCAGAACCCAACCGGTACCGATGATGGCACCGAAACCGATGGTGAAGAAGTTCCAGAGCGAAAGCGTTTTCTTCATGCCGCCGTTATCCTCGACTGCAACCTCTGCGTTCTTGTCCGCCATTGTTCCCCTCCTTTCCTTTTTGACGCCCCTTGACGTCACCCCTTGCGCGGTCTGTTTTGCCGCGCGCTTTTATTTCGTGGCTTTAAGATACGGCCTTGGCACAGCAGCGCCGCTTGTAGCTCGACCGAAGGCAGAACTGCAAAACGAGCGGCGCCGTTTTTGGGACGAACGGCGGGAGACGTCATTCGTCTTGGACGTTTTCATCTTGTCTGCTTTTGAAGACCTGTTGCCGTGACGCTTGGCGCGCGGCGCGGCAACGTTCATACCATTTGTCAGGCTTTTGGCGCACATACCCATGTGTCGTGCATCTTTTTATGTAGGATAGACAAGTTACACATGAGGCAAGGTGATTCGAATGGCATACGGATACAATGACGGCGACCAACGGCCACAAAGCGTGCGCCTTGCCGGCCGCACCACGCCAACGCCCAGAAGCACCTCCGACAACGACAACCCGCAGCGCCCCCAAGAGCAGCCCGGGGCTTCTTCGCGGCAGCAAAGCCGTACCGTGCAGCAGTCAGACCGCGTGAGTACGAGCACACGCCAACGTCAGACCGACACATTGCAGCCACGCCGCTACGATCGCCGTAAGACCGACTACTACGTCAAGCGCTCCTTTTCGCGACCTCAACGCGATCGCGGCAATTCCGCCCCTCACCCCGCGTCGCACACCACAAGCCACGCGCTTCCGGCCCGCCGCCTACGCCTTGCGCTTTGCTCCATCGCCGCCTGCCTCGTCTTTGTGTTTTTGGGATCCTGTATCTCCCACGGATCAGCCGGTCTTGAGCCCACTGCCGAAGACAAGCTGCTTAAAGCTCCCGTCGCGCCCGGTTACTCCTTTGCGTTCTCGACCCCACGCTCGCAATGGCAGGCCGGCGCCATGCCCCACATCTACCAAATTGACCCCGCATGGTCGGAGCTGCCCTATGCCGGCGGCACTATTCGCGAAAACGCTTGCGGTCCCACTTGCCTCACCATGGTCTATATCTTTAAGACCGGCCACACCGATAAGACGCCGGTCGATATATGCGCACTGGCCGAAGCCGGCAACTACGCCCCCACCGGTGCCACCGAGTGGTCGTTTATGACAGGCGGTGCGTGGCAGCTGGGGCTCAACGGAACACAGCTCTATAACGATCGCGAATCGATTACCCAAGCACTTCGCTCGGGTGCGCCCGTCATCGCCGCAGTGCGCCCCGGTACGTTTACCAACGTAGGCCACTACATCGTGCTCTACGGCATCGACGATGCCAATCAGATTGGCGTCTACGACCCCAACTCGGCCAGCCGCAGCGCCCGCCGCTGGGGCGTCGTAGAGGTCCTCAACGAAGTCGAAGCCATGTGGGCCTACTACTAGTCATTGGGGACAGACTTAAATGAGTGGTCATTGGGGACGCTCATGTTTGACTAGTCATTTAAGAACGTCCCCAATGACTAGGTGAATAGCAAAAGCCCCGCAGTCGGAGCGGACTGCAGGGCTCATGAAGAGAGGCTAGTTTGTGGGCGCTTTGCCTAGCGCCCACGAGAGAGGCAACAGAGTAGAGACTACTCGTGAATGCGGGTACCGGAGAGGCCAGCCATGGTCTCGGCGGCCTTGTCCAGAGCGCCGATGATGCAGGTGCGGCCCTTGCGGGAACGGGCGAACTTGATGGCAGCGCGAACCTTGGGCTCCATGGAACCCTTGCCGAACTGGCCCTCGTCGGCCAGGCGCTCGGCCTCGTCGGCGGTGAGGTCCTCGAGCTCCTCCTGGTTGGGCTTGCCAAAGTTGATGGCGACATGCTCAACGGCGGTCAGCAGGAACAGAACGTCGGCGTCGCAGTCCTCGGCCAGCAGCTCGCCGCCCAGGTCCTTGTCGATGACGGCGGGAACGCCCTTGTAGCAGCCCTTGTTCTCGTAGTCGCGGACGACGGGGATGCCGCCGCCACCGCAGGCGATGACGATGAACTCGTTGTCGAGCAGGTTGAGGATGGAGTCGGCCTCGACGATCTTCTTGGGATCGGGGGAAGCGACGACGCGACGCCAGCCGCGGCCGGAATCCTCGACGAAGACCTTGGAGGGATCCTCGGCCATGAACTCCTTGGCCTGCTCCTCGGTGTAGAAGGGGCCAATCGGCTTGGTCGGGTTCTTGAACGCGGGATCATCCGGGTCGCACTCGATCTGGGTGACGACGGTGGCGGCGTGCCAACGCTTATAGCGCTTGTGCATCTCGCGGCCGATGCCCTGCTGCAGGTGATAACCAATGTAGCCCTGGGACATGGCGCCGCACTCGGGCAGCGGCATCTCGGGGGTACCGATGGCATCGTGGGCAGCGGCGAAGGCGTTCTGGATCATGCCGACCTGCGGGCCGTTGCCGTGGGTGATGATGATCTCATTGCCCTGCTCGATGAGACCGAGGAGAGCGTGGGCGGTGTTGCTCACGGCCTCGATCTGCTCGACGGGGTTGTTGCCGAGGGCGTTGCCGCCAAGGGCGACGACAATACGATCGGGCTTGCCAAGAGGCTTAGACATTGCTGGAATCCTTTCTGTAAAAGGCCTACAACCCATTAATAACCCGCGTCCGTGCGATACGCGAGTTTATTAAGGTTTATATTCTCTTTATCGCTCATTTTATTCATTTTGAAAATAGTGGAACGGTGAACGGTCGTTTTTGTCCGCTCAGCGTACAGAACTCCAGCTCAGACATATCTACGTAATTTACGTGCGACTTTATTTAAATGAAGCGAGGATTATGTCGGATTATGCAAACTACATCTCTGCTAAACACAAAACGGACAGCGCAATATCTTACTCGCGCTATACGAGATTCTATGCACTTATAAGTCGAGTATGCACCCCTGCAAAAACAAGGGGCTTTTCATCCAGCAAAAGGAATAAAGAAGCGCTCCGAAAAGGCGGCAACAGCCAAGTCCCCCATCCATCCCCAAAGTGGCGCGAGGTTTCGCGGCAAAGCCGCGAAACAGCGAAAGGGACGGAATACCCGGCCAACTACGTCCTTCATCCGCCCACACAATCTGAGGACGTAGTCGTAGCAGGATCTGAGGGCTAACCTTCGCGGGCACTCCGCAGGACGAAAGAACCCCCGCCGCACGTAGTGCGCAGCAGGGGTTCTTTCATGTCCGAGGACGTCCGCGAAGGTTAGCCCTCAGATCCTGCGGTGGGAGACTTAGGCCTCGTTGTACACCGTCTTGAGCTTCAGCAGGTGCTGATAGCGGTCCATAGCGGCCTGCTCATTCTCCTTGAAGAGCTCCTCGGCGCGCTCGGGGAAGGAACGCGTCAGCGAAGCGTAACGGGCCTCGTTCATCAGGAACTCCTGATAACCGCCCGCGGGCTCCTTGGAATCGAGCGAGAACTTCTTGCCGGCAGCAGCCTCGGGGTTGAAGCGGAAGAGGTTCCAGTAACCGCACTCGACAGCCTTCTTCATCTCGGCCTGGCAGTTCTGCATGCCACCCTTCTTGATGGAGTGCATCTCGCAGGGGCTGTAGCCGATGATGAGGGACGGACCGTCGTAGGCCTCGGCCTCGTGGATGGCCTTGAGGGTCTGAGCCGGGTTGGCGCCCATGGCGACCTGCGCCACGTAGACGTAGCCGTAGCTCATGGCAATCTCGGCCAGGGACTTCTTCTTGGTCACCTTACCGGCAGCGGCGAACTGAGCGACCTGGCCCAGGTTCGAGGCCTTGGAGGCCTGACCACCAGTGTTGGAGTAGACCTCGGTGTCGAAGACGAAGACGTTGACGTTGTGGCCGGAAGCCAGGACGTGGTCCAAGCCACCGAAGCCGATGTCGTAGGCCCAACCGTCGCCGCCGAAGATCCAGAAGGACTTCTTGGTGAGGTAAGCCTTGTCGGCGAGGATCGCCTTGGAAGCGTCGCAGCCGCACTTCTCGAGCTCGGCAACGTAGGCAGCAGCAGCGGTCTTGGAGGCCTCGGCGTCGTTGACGGAGTCGATCCAAGCCTGACCGGCGGCCTTGAGCTCGTCGGACGGACCGTCAGCGGCGATGATCTCCTGCGTAGCAGCGATCAGCTTCTTCTGAACGGCTTCATAGCCAACGGCCATACCCAGACCGTGCTCGGCATTGTCCTCGAACAGGGAGTTGTTCCACGCCGGGCCGTGACCGTCCTTGTCCTTGCAGTAAGGAGCGGTGGCAGCGGGGTTGCCCCAAATGGAGGAGCAGCCGGTGGCGTTGGAGATGAACATGCGGTCGCCGGCGACCTGGGTCACCAGACGTGCATAGGCGGTCTCGGCGCAGCCGGCGCAGGAGCCGGAGAACTCCAGGTAGGGCTGCTTAAACTGGCTGCCCTTGACGTTGGCCGCGATGAGCTCCTTCTTCTCGGAGACGTTCTCGACCATGTAGTCCCAAACGGGCTGCTGGTCCATCTCCTGCTCGGTGGGAACCATCTCGAGGGCGCCCTTGGGGCAGACCTTGACGCAGTTGGTGCAGCCCATGCAGTCGAGCGGGGACACGGCCATGGTGAACTTCATGCCCTTGGCCTTGGGGCCCATGGCGTCGAGCGTGCGGGTAGCCTCGGGCGCGGCGGCAGCCTCGTCCTCGGTCATCGCGAACGGACGGATGGTGGCATGCGGGCACACATAGGCGCACTGGTTGCACTGGATGCACTTGGTCTCGTCCCAGTGGGGAACGACCACGGCGACGCCGCGCTTCTCGTATGCGGAGGCGCCCAGCTCAAACTGGCCGTCGGCGCAATCGACGAAGGCGGAAACAGGCAGGCTGTCGCCGTCCATGCGATCGATGGGCTCGAGCAGGTTCTTGACCTGCTGGGCGATGGCAGACTTGGTCTCCTCGGAGAGCTCGACGGGAGCGGCATCCTCGGCAGTTGCCCAGTCGGCCGGAACCTCGAACTTACGGAAGGCGGTAGCGCCGGCATCGATGGCCTTGTGGTTGGCGTCGACGATAGCCTGACCCTTCTTCATGTAGGACTTGGTAGCCGCGTCCTTCATGTACTGCAGGGCGTCCTCGGCGGGCAGGACCTTGGCCAGCGCGAAGAAGGCGGACTGGAGCACCGTGTTGGTGCGCTTGCCCATGCCGACCTTGGCCGCCAGGTCGATAGCGTCGATCAGGTAGACGTTGACGTTGTTGTTCGCGATGTAGCGCTTGGCCACGGCGGGCATGTGCTCGGCGAACTCCTCGTCGCTCCACTGGCAGTTGACCAGGAAGGTGCCGCCCGGCTTGACGTCGCGGACCATCTTGAAGCCCTTAACGATGTAGCTGGGGTTATGGCAGGCGACAAAGTCGGCCTTGGTCACGTAGTACGGCGAACGGATCGGGGAATCACCAAAGCGCAGGTGCGAGACGGTGACGCCGCCGGTCTTCTTGGAGTCGTACTGGAAATAGGCCTGGACGTACTTGTCGGTGTGGTCGCCGATGATCTTGATCGAGTTCTTGTTGGCGCCGACGGTACCGTCGCCACCCAGACCCCAGAACTTGCACTCGATGGTGCCGGGGGCTGCGGTGTTGGGCGCATCCTCGACCTCGGGCAGGCTCAGGTTGGTCACGTCATCGACAATGCCGATGGTGAACTCGCGCTTGGGCTCGTCCTTCTTGAGCTCCTCGAAGACAGCGAACGCGGACGCGGGAGGCGTATCCTTGCTGCCCAGGCCATAACGGCCGCCGACGACCTTGATGCCCGTCTTGCCAGCCTCGTAGAGAGCGGAGACGACGTCCTGGTAGAGCGGCTCGCCGATGGAACCCGGCTCCTTGGTACGGTCCATGACGGCGATCTTCTGGACGGTCTCGGGGAGAACGTCGACGAAGTGCTTGATGGAGAACGGACGGAACAGACGAACCTTGACCAGGCCGACCTTCTCGCCGTGAGCGTTGAGGTAGTCGATGACTTCCTCGAGCACGTCGCAGAAGGAGCCCATGCACACGACGACGCGATCGGCATCGGGAGCGCCGTAGTAGTTGAACAGGCCGTAATCGGTGCCGAGCTTCTCGTTGATCTTCTTCATGTAGCCCTCGACGACGGCGGGAAGCTCGTCGTAGACCTTGTTGCAGGCCTCACGGTTCTGGAAGAAGATATCGCCGTTCTCGTGGCTACCGCGGGTGTGCGGGTGCTCAGGGTTGAGCGCGTGATCGCGGAAAGCCTGGACGGCGTCCATGTCGCACATCTCGGCCAGATCCTTGTAGTCCCACATGGCGACCTTCTGGATCTCGTGGCTGGTGCGGAAGCCGTCGAAGAAGTTAAGGAACGGGGTCTTACCCTCGATGGCGGCAAGGTGAGCCACCGGCGAGAGGTCCATGACCTCCTGGACGTTGCCCTCGGCGAGCATGGCGAAGCCGGTCTGACGACAAGCCATGACGTCGGAGTGATCGCCAAAAATGTTCAGGGCGTGGGAAGCGACGCAACGCGCGGAGACGTGGAAGACGCCCGGGAGCTGCTCGCCCGCAATCTTGTACATGTTCGGAATCATCAGGAGCAGACCCTGAGAAGCCGTGTAGGTGGTGGTCAGAGCACCGGCGCCCAGCGAACCGTGAACGGTACCGGCTGCACCTGCCTCGGACTCCATCTCGACGACCTTGACCGGGGTGCCGAAGATGTTCTTGCGACCCTGGGCCGCCCACTGGTCGACATGGTCGGCCATCGGGCTGGACGGCGTAATGGGATAGATTCCCGCTACCTCGGTGTACGCATACGAAACATATGCGGCCGCCTCGTTGCCGTCCATAGACTTAAACTTACGCGCCATATACCCCTCTCCTCTCATATAGGTATACAGGCCCCGGCGATCGCCGGGATGTTGGCGTGATGGGATTTACGCTGTTGCTTCCAATCATCTGGCAGGCAGGCTCAGCAGCAGGTACGTGGCGTGGAGAGAAGACATGCCGAGGCGAGGGGCAGCTGATGCGCCCCACAGACCCGACCGCCCGTCTTGCACATGACCGAGCGCCGCAAAGGCCGCATGCCGGATGCTCCCGGGCACGCCCCGGCGATGGGAAGCGCCCGCAACGGAAATCCGCATGCGGGTTTATTGTACCCCGCCGTTAAGTGTAATTTCGACAAATATAGGCGGGCGGTAAAGGTTTACCTCGGGTGACCGCCAAGGGCCAGAATGGTCCCTCCATCCCCGGACGACTGGCTCTGACGCGCCAAGGAGTGTCCCCAAGTACCGGCAGGAAAGGAACGTCCCTAACTGCCGGCTAGAGGGCGCCGAGCAGGATGGCGTAGGTGGTGGATTCGCCGAGTTTGAGCTCGTCGCCGGGGTTGAGCTGGGCGGAGCGGCCGGGCTCTACTTGAATACACACACTCGTGGCCCCGTTTACCACCACGGTGCCGTTAGTGGACGACAGGTCCTCGACAAACCATGCGCCAGACTCGTCGCACCAGATATGGGCATGGCGGGCCGAGACGTCGTCGGTGATGCCGCCCTCCCCCGTTGCCAGCGCGCCGATCTCAACGCCTTCCTCACTCGGCTGAATCCAGCGCGGGACGCTCACCACGTAGCCGTTTTGCACGCACAGCAGTCCCAGCGGATGCGCCGGCGCGACCTCGTGCTCGCCCGCGACCGAAGATGTGCGCAGCGAGCGCGGCGTCAACGTGTCGCCGCCACGGGTCGCATGAGCGCGGCGGCTCGCCCGACTTGGAACTAAGGCGGGCGTGAGAGCAAACGGCATAGGGAACGAATCTTGCGGATGTACTCCTCGACGTCAGGCAGGTAAGCCCCACGAAGTCACCGGGGAGGCCCAAGCGGCCCGGCACCACTTCCAGATTCTGACCAGGGCGAGTCGTTCGCCGGTGGCTGAAGGCTCGCTTCCACCCAAAAGGGGAGATTCGCGTTGTTCCCCAATCGCTCTCGCATCTTTCATTTTGCTCGAGGTGGGCTATAAAAACTTTCCTGGTGAAAGGCGGCGATTGGTTTCCTTTCTTTCTAGAGGAGCGCGCCTGTAATCTGTTTTCATCCTAAATCAAGTTAAGATCGGACCTTCCAGAGGCAAGTCGACTCAAACTGCGAGGCTCCATGTTGGAATAAAGAGCGCTGTCGAAGTGCCAACAACACAAAGCTTGCCAGTCTCAAATAGAACCTTTTGGGAGTCCGATTGGGCCGCACACCGAATCCCCGCTGGTGGTTTTTTATAGCTGCGCAACAATAAACAAGGTTAGTGCCAGTCCAGCATGAAATTGAGGAACGTATGCATTTTTTCTCAGTAAGTGATCGTCGTTACTGCTTCGATGAGGTCACTCGCAATTGCTTTCAGGTTGACCAAGCATCAGAAGATGCGCTTCGCATATTTGAAGCATCGGGAAGAACGGTCAACTCGAAGTTGCTAACAAAGTCACTTGCTGCGAAAGGCTACGACCAAACGACCATAGCAGAACTTGAAGACGACATTGATGAGTATCAACGATTGTCTGAGCGGACTTTCTTAACAAAAGACACGCCTCGAAAACTTAGATCCATCGAACTCCACGTTTCACATGCATGCAACCTTGGTTGTAGTTACTGTTTTGCCGGTAAAGGAGATTATGGAACGTCTCCTCTGCTGATGACAGACGAGATAGCCTTCAAGGCGGTCGACTACCTCGTCGCAAGTTCATCGGAAAACGAAACGCTTGCGATCGTCTTTTTTGGTGGGGAACCCATGATTAACGAGCCGCTGATATGGAAAACGGTCGACTATTCAAAAAGAATATACCCCAATAGAAACTTTACCTATTCTATTACGACCAACGGAACGCTTTTGAATGACACTGCTGTGAATTCTTTCAAGGAGCACGGGTTTTCTGTTCTGATTAGTCTCGATGGTACAGGATGCAAGCACGATGCATCGCGCCCGTACAAGACGGGAGGCGGCTCTTTCTCCGATATCGACAAAAACGTTCGTCGTTTTTCCGAGTCGTTCCCCTTCGGCGCAAGAGCGACCTTAACAAATAATAACTGTAACCTTGTTGAAGACTATCTTCAGTTTAAAGAGATGGGCTTCAGAAGGATTTACTTCTCGCCCGTGAGCTCATTCGATGAGAATATCAAACTCGACGAACACTCATTAAACAAAATCAGGGCGGGCCTAATAGATTTGGCGGATCAATATCTCAAACAGATTGATCAAGGGGAAAAGCCCTTGTTTAGAACATTGAAAACTGCAGTTGATTTGATTATGAGCAACAGGATCGCCTTTGTCGGATGCGGGGCTGGCAGGCGTTTTATTTCCGTGACTCCCGAAGGGGACGTATACCCCTGTCACAGGTTTGTCGGGATGATGCGATTCAAAATGGGCAACATCGTCACCGGAATTGACGAAACTAGGTATATTGAAAACTGGAGTCAGGGTGTCGAAAAAAGAATTGACTGTACGGACTGTTGGGCTCGGTCTTTCTGTGGTGGGGGCTGTAGCTGGGAGGCTGCAGACGAGCACGGCTACTTGCCCAAGAGTCTACACCCTGCATCATGTGAATATAGAAAAATGTGCTACGAGATGGCTTTTGACCTTATTTCCCGCCACTCATCTTCGCAGGAGAAAAATCAACGAGAAGCTACTGTATCGGAATAAGCGGTTCAGCGCATTGCTGTCACCATTGTGGAGGTGTTCGTTCTTCTGATTACCGTCTGCGAAGCTTATTGCTACGTTCGCCGAAACCATTCTAGAAATATGGTGAACTAGACATCTTGGTTTGTTATACACAATATTGAGGTTTTTCTGCACTCAAAGGGAGGTAGTCGTGAAGCATATTCATCCGATTAATCCAGGAAGTGGCGACGAGGCAGGCGTGAAGCCGATGTCTTTTGACTGCCTCTTGGGCATTACTGACATCTGTACTGTTTATGATAAAGCAGATGGCTGTGGTGCATACGATTACTGCGACTATGACATGGATGGCGGCAGCATCTGCGTTGTAGATCACTGTGGCATTGATCAAACGTAGTCTCTAATTGGATTAAGGTGAGGAGCTGTTATGAAGCATATCCATCCTGTTGGTTCAAATGAACATCCTCCCGTTGAGCCTTGTTGTCTTGGAGTTGATATATGCAATTTTTACGACATCGCCGAGTGCCCTGTTGCGGATTGGTGCTATGTCGATAAAGAATCAAGCTGTGTTTTGCCAGCAGATTGGTGCGATCCAGTTGACGAGTAGTTTTGTGGCTAGGAACTATTTGGTCCAATTCAGAATAAGATGGGAACAAATACCAAAATCTTGTGTCTGGGAGGAGTTATGCCATTATTGCAAGGTCTCGTTGGATTAGCCTTTATACTTGCGTTATATCTGGCACCTTTTTTAATTCTATTCTTCATTATCCGACTCTTTCTTCGGAGAAAATAGGAGTGTCACGCAAACATTAGCGTAGCTAGCCGAGCATTGGCAAGTGGAATAAGAAGCCCGACCGTTCGCCACATGAAAGTGATCGGACGGGCTTCTCTATTTAACCCGGGCCGCCACCCATAGCGGCTTTCCAAGCGTATTCTCAGTGCAAAGCAATCGTCAGTTTAATCCTATGCGCTGATACCGCATTTCATTTGTTCGGCTCGAATTCTACGGCCTGGCAACCCTCGCACTCTCCGGCAAATGGATTGAACGCGAAAGCAGAGATGATGTGTGCGTGGACATCGAGGCTGCTGTAGGCAACATACTGGGACATGGACCCCCGCTGCGCGTGGTATGCGGCCCGGCATATTCATTGCCGTCCAACCCCGTGTAGTTGCAGCAAAGGATGGAACCTCAATGCTCAGCTCATGTTGTCCGTGGGACACGAGAATCGTAAGTACACTTTGGTGCGATTCTCACGCTGATACTGAGCCACCTGGAATAAGATACGTCGCGACAACACTTCGCTTCACCTCTGTCTCGACAAGATGACGTAGACTAAAGTTTCCTTTAGTAAGAGAACGAGAACTATATCTGAAAGCGTTGCGATGGCGTGAAGGCACCGAGTCCGAACCGCCTGAATGCTACGTGCATCTGCATCGCCTTTTTGTTATCTCTGCCAGTTGGGTAGCACTACACTTGTCATCATTTACCCTGGTACATGCTGCCTAAATCCACTACCCCTTCTACCGCGCCGACCATCTCGTCATCGTGAGAGACAACGATGATCAGCTGGCTTTGCTTGTTGCGCTTAACATAGGCCGCAAGCTCGGCGCGGCTTACAGCGTCTAACCCAGTCGTGGGCTCGTCGAGTACCAAAACTGACGACTTGCGTGAAATCGCCGACCATAAGTACACTCGGCGCAGCTCACCGCCCGAAAGCGCGGAGCAACGTTTCCCGAGCAACTCCTTCACGCTGTTTTCCAGCGAAAGTAGGCCATCTACACCCCGGTGATAGGAAGAAAAGGGCGTGTCGAAATACTCTAACAGCTCTTTCACCGTTTCGTCCGGCGCGAAGCACGACTGTGGGCAGCACGATATCTCTCTCGCACGTATGTAATCCAAGTCGCATTCTTCGATTGGCACGCCGTTGTATTTTACTTTGCCTTTCGATGAGTATAGCCCGAGCATCAAGTAAAGAAGTGACGTCTTGCCTCTTCCGTTTTCCCCAACTATGCAATATGTACCAGGACCGGAAAACTTGAAAGAAAACCCGCCGAGGACCTCTCGGACAGATCCGTCTGGAAGGGCAACCGAGAATTCCAAATCAGATACCGAAATGTCATTTATTTCATCGAGTTTAGCTAAATCGGTCCGATTCCACCCCGATCTCTCCTTTTCTCTCGTCGCGATAGCCGTCCTATCCCATGATGCTTTGGCATCTTGATAGGATTTGAACAATGACATCATACTTTTCAAAGTCTTAAAGAGAACCGCGAAGTATGTACCGATGATAGTGTACTCGCCTATTGACATAGTTCCGTTAATGATTCGTACTCCGGAAACAACAAGTATCACCGCTTGAAACAACGCTGCGAAAAGACCATCGAGCGATGTCAGAGAATATGATAGCTTTCCGGAGCGCAAAACTTTGGGAAAATAGCTCTTAAACCCAGCGTCGAGCGCTTGTTCGCTCTTGCCGTACGAAGATGTCAGTTGAATGTTGAGAATCTGATTAAGCTGCGATGCAATTGCGGCGTAAAAGGCGCTGTCCGCCTCTTTCTTCTCATACGTGACCCTATACAAAAGTTTCCTCAACCCAGTAATTACACAGAAATACACGATGAGGAGAATGATGGAAAACACCGCGAGAGTTGAATCAATTGACCATATGATAAGCAATACGATGGGAATGGCTACAATGGACAGCGGCGCACTGATAAAATTCGCCAAAACGAAGGATGAGACCACGCTGGAGTCGGAAATAATCCGTTGCGTTGTATAGGCTGGATCGATGGTCCGACTCACCAAGTAATCGTCTCTTTCAAAACGCAAGACGGCCTCCCTGAGAAGATCAAAGGAAAGTCTCGTGGTTATGCGAATGGAAAGTGTTCCTGCAAAATAAGTAAAGAGGGTGGAGAAAACTCCTATTGACGCAACCAGGAGCGCGAAGAGTACGGCGTCTCTTTCGCTGCGGTTACCGAGAAGAAAATCTAAGAATTTCCCGTTCACGTATGGCATGGCATAGGAGAGAGCGGTTCCAATCACCGTGATAGCAATGAAGACGAAAGCCCCTTTTGCTCTGATGAACCTCGAGAGAACGCATCGAATCAAGGAAGGCCCCAATCTACCCGCCACAAAACATCAATCACTGATACCTTACACCTCAACACAACAGGAGCGAAGATTTGCCAATGAGACTGCTTTAAGATTGCCTTGGGCCAATACGATCTCAAGCTCTTCCTACAAGAGAGTCGGAATCGGACATCTCCTCCGACGAACCTGGCAATCGGGCGGTTGAAATATCTTTTTCAACCGCCCGATTGCCACAATAGATTTGAGCATCCGCCCACAAACGTCCGCGTTTTATACCCATCAAATCCTTTGCCTTTTGTCGTCTAGACTAGAAAAATCGCTCGAAATAACGCAACCGGCCTGCTCGCTTGAAGAAACCTAAGCCCGTAACGTAGATGTGCAAACTTCCGAAACGCCTTGCGCGGCATAGTGCGTATAAACTTCGTCAACCGCCTCAGAAATATCTGAGTATCGCGCCGGGTCAAAAGCATACGATGTCGCAGCTATACCCTGCACCCATTCGGAACGCGGATTAATTGAATAGCCACACAGCATCATCATACATGCATCTAGACCTGATTTCCCAAGTATCCGACGTATTGATGAGAGCATCGCGGGTCGCCCCTGCACCATCGTCGTCACCCCTATTAGCAGTATTTACCGTTTTTCTCTAAATGCGTATCGCCACCCTTAAGAATACGAAGTGTTTTATCCAGACCCGATTGTCCTCCATCTCAAACGAAGGGATAAGGAATCTCATCCGGAATCGGCAGTAACGGAGGATTCACAACGACAAGCGAAAAACATGAGTCATCTCTCAGAGGGGAGTAAAGGCTCCCCTCAAGCACCCCAGTTTCGTCATCCAAAGAGTTGATGGCAGTGTTTTTCTTACAAAGGTCGACAACAAAAGGGTTGATTTCTACAGATGTTACATCCATGCCACAGTTGGTAAGTATCAGGCCCTGTATTCTGGGGCCAGAACACAAATCGAGAGCCTTCCGTGCGCTCTGCGGTGTAAGGCGCCAATCTCAGCAAATCTGTCCCACAATACTGCGCTGAAGAACAAGACGGAACCCCTGAGCCAAACTCCCCTATACCTTATTAAGGCTAAGACAGGCAAGTTCACGCACCCGGCATATTCCAGAATAACATCCTATTGTTTTAGATGCTCTACAAGCATGAACAGCCGCGAATCGGAAAGATCTTCTAGTTTCGCCCCGACTGACCGCCAAGGGCCAAAATGGCCCCTCGTCCCAAGCGGCCGGCCCTGGCGCGCCAAGGAGTGTCCCCAAGTGCCGGCAGAAAAGGAACGTCCCTAACTGCCGGCTAGAGGGCACCGAAGAGGATGGCGTAGGTAGTGGATTCGCCGAGCTTGAGCTCGTCGCCGGGATTGAGTTGGGCGGAACGGCCGGGCTCGACCTGAATGCAGACGCGCGTGGCCCCGTTTACCACCACGGTTCCGTTGGTGGACGACAAGTCCTCGACGTGCCAGATATTTTGAGCATCGCACCAGATATGGGCATGGCGGGCCGAGACATCGTCGCCGACGTCGGTAATATCGCCCTCACCAGTGGCCAGCGCGCCAATCTCAACACCCTGCTCACTCGGCTGAATCCAGCGCGGGGCGCTCACGACAAAACCGTTTTGCACGCGCAGCAAGCCCAAGGGATGCGCCGGGGCGGGTTCGCGCTCGCCTGCGGTCATCGACATGCCAAGCGAACGCGGCGTGGAGGTGCCTCCGCCACAGGTCGCGTGCGCGTAGTCGATGGCATAGTTCACCGAGGACCGCACATCCGCCGAACAACCAACGGCGACAAACAGCACCAGCACGGCCTCGGCGCGCTCGGCGGGCATGAGTTCCGCCGCCTGGGACAGGCGATCGAGCGCGTTGCGATAGAGATTCGTGTCCTGGTGGCACTCTTCGAGCGCGCGTACCATCGGTTCACCTGCAGGACCGCACACCATATTGATCACAGCCGTGGAGTCCATGGGATTTCGCTGGCGCAGGGCCAGTTGCGACATAATACGCGCAGCCGAGGTACCGTATTCGGCAAAGTAGCGCTGCTGAAGCGTGCCGACCGGCGCGCGAACGATAAAGCGGGAAACCCAAGAGCGATCGGCGGCTCGGCTCTGCGGGCTGCGGCCGTCGGCGAGCGGACGGGACGAAAGCACCAAGCCGCACAGCTCGATATGGCTCAGATGCGCCGCGCGTTTAAAGATGTCAAACATGGCCCCGCATGGGGTGAGCTCAACTTGAGATGCCATGACCTAGGCCTCCTTGGTCGTAGAAATAGAATCGGACGATACTTCGACAGGTCCGCCAAAAGTACGGGCAGCTGCGGCTCCACCGGCAAGCGGAGTCGCCATCTGGGCTTTTGTGCGTCGTGGTGCCGAAACGGGAAGTTCAAAGGCAAAGCCCATCGCAAGCAAAAACCACGTAAGCGTATAGGTCGCAACCAGAGCGGCAACAAGGCCGCCCATCACGGCGCGTTGGGAAAATACGCTACATGCAGCCACAACCAGCACCGGAACCTCGCAGGCAGAAAGCGCAAGCACGCCCTGCAGGAAGCCCGAGCGCCGATCGCGCGCAAGTGCCCCCGCGGCAACGCCGGCTATGCCTGGCAGCGCCAACGCCAGTGCGGCAATAATACCCGGTAGCGACCCAGACCACACGAGCGATCCCAAAGTCGCCGTCACGCGAGCGCCCGACGCCAGCAGCGCGGCCGAAACCACGACCACAGCCCAAACCACGCCACAGACGACCGCCGCACCGATCATCGCCGCGCGACGAACCGCGCGGCCAGACGCATCCATGGGGCACGGCGTGAGCGGCTCGCCGCGGAGCGAACGACCGACATTTTGCGCATAGTGGTCACAAAACGCCGAGAGCGCCGCCTCGACCGCCGCCGGCTCGGGACGATCTTTTTGATGGCTGGACAGACAGGCCATCACCACGTCGAACAGCTGGGCATCGACAAACGCCAGCGCATCGCGTAGCTCTTCGGAATCCGGCTCAAGCCCTAGCTGCTGGGCCTGCTCGGCCGCGGCGAGCGCCACATCGGGCTCACGACGAAGCAGCTGAGTCAAATCGCAACCGGGCGCATGGGCACCAATGGGATAGTCGGGCCGTGTGTCCATCTTGAGACGGTAGGGGCTCGCGATGTCGCGCGTCTTTTTGCGCGAACCCGAGGTGCCCGAAGTGCTCGGCGTGGCTTCGTATGGCGCGACGCCGGCAATGAGCTCGTAAACCGTACTTGCCGCGGCATAGACGTCAATCGCCGGTGACATACGCAAAGCGCGCAGGTCGGGAATATCGTCGGTGAGCATCTCGGGCGGGGCATAGGCAACCGTCGCGCGACGCAGCGTGGCATAACGCTCCGTAAACGACGCCTTGCCGCCGGTACCGGCCACGGCCGACGCAGGCTCAAGCGCCAGCGACGAGCCAAAGTCGATCAGGCACAGGTCAAAGGTGCCCTCGGCAAGCTGCCGGTCAAGCGGTAGACGCGCCGTGCGCACCATAATATTAGCGGGCGAGATATCGCGATGGACAAAGCCCTCGCCCACCAGGCTCATACGGCAGAGCAGATCGAACAGGTCGCGACCCAGACGCGCCGCCACAAGCGGCGACAGGCGTCCGGCATCGTCCACGGCAAGTCGCGAACGCAAGCGGGCAAGCGTCTCGCCCTCGACCCATTCCATGACAATTGCAAGCACACCGTCGACCTCGCCCCAGCCATAGAGGCGGGGAAAGCCCTTAAGGCCCGAAAGGGCGCGATGGCATTCGTATTCCTCGCGAAACGCCGCCTTGAACTTGGCGACCAGCGCCTCGTGAGCGGCATCGTCGTCAAACTCATCGCGCGTCGGCAAGATGAGCTGCTTGAGTGCCACGGCCTCGCCTTGGGCGTTGACGGCACGCGTCACACGGCCGATACCGCCACGGCGCATGGTGGCATCGTCGGCAAACAGCATCGTAAAACGACGCAGATAGGCAGGCAGTTCGTCCTGACCGAGCGCAATGGCCGGCTCAAACCCGTCGACACGCGCCAGGCGCAGGCCGACCATGGGATCGCGACCGAGCGATTGTGGTGTGATGGATGCAAGATCGGTCATCATAGGGCAAGCGCCGCCACGTTATTGTTGAAGTTACCGAGCGCGACGTCATCATCGCCGTAATGGCCGACCCATTGACATAGGTTGGTGTAACAGCCCCACAGATTGGCATACTGCTGATACCACTTTGACCGGGGCGAGAATGTCTGACGACCAAACTCGGCTCGAATGACAAACATCTCCCCGACCAGGCTGTCGCACGGCCTGGGATCTCCCGTAGAGTTATAGGTCGAGACCACGTCATTGGCACGAGAAACATAGCCGTCGAGCATGTTGTACTTGGTCACAAGCCAACTGTGAATGCTCTCTTCTTCAGCAGCGGAAAGGCCACCGGAGTTTGCATCGTTGTCAGTGTTGCCGCCCGTCGAGCCGCCGTTTCCAGACCCTCCGGTAGAGGAACCCGACCCAGAGCCGCCGCCCGAACTCGATGAATCCGAGCCGGAGCCAGAAGCATCCGAGCTACCGGGCTTTCCGGACTGCTGGGCGTCCTGCTCCTTCTGCTGCTCGACCTTATTCACCGTTGCCGCCACGCTATTGTTGGACAACCGATCGATGATCTTGGTATTGGTGAGCACGATGGTTTTGCCATTGGCAAGCGTGACTTCGTTGTCCGGGGCCTCGGCGCCGTCCGCATCGTCGGTGCCAAACACAATATGCGCGACCACACTTGCCCAAGCATATCCAGTCGTGGTGCCCAGGTCACTTTTGACCTCATGCCCTACGCGCGGTTCGCGTGCGGCATGTGCCTGTATCATGGACGGCACGGTCATGCCATAGGCAGAAACGCCAGCTATGACCAGCACCAGCGAGCACGACAGCAGCGCGTACGCCCGAGGCGCCAAGCCCAGTCGGCGTCGCATGCGCACCGCGGCGCCGCGCTTTGTCTGAGTGCCACCGGGCCGCATGCGTTCTCCTCCAACAAAAACACGCCGCTCGGGAGCGGCGCATTCATTCGAATCCATATTTGAGTGTATCAGCGAACCCAAAAGGTTGCGCAACGAATGGGCAAATTTAGGATGCGAGTGGAAGCATCCATGCGATAAGCGGACGCGAAGCATCTTTGTTGCACAACAAACCCGCGAACGAAAGCCCAATTATGAGCACCCCGTGCGAAGGGCGATGGGCCATGACACGGCGCACCCGGCAGCTAGATCGCGCGGCGGGCCTCGATGGCACGCCCAAGCGTAAGCTCGTCGGCATACTCCAGGTCGCCGCCCACGGGCAGGCCGCTTGCCAGACGCGATACCTCGACGCCCAGCGGCTTGATAGTGCGGGCCAGGTAGCTCGCCGTGGTCTCGCCCTCAATATTGGGGTTGGTGGCGATGATGACCTCGTGGATGTCCTCGTGGCCCAAGCGTGCCAGCAGCTCGCGAATGTGCAGCTGCTCGGGACCGATCTTGTCCATGGGGCTGATCACGCCGCCTAGCACATGGTACAGGCCGTGGTAGCTGCCCGTGCGCTCGATCGCCTGGACGTCGCGCGGCTCGCCCACCACGCAAATACGAGTGGTATCGCGCATCGGGTCCTGGCAGATGGAGCACTCGTCGGCCGTGGCGTAGTTAAAGCAACGGCTGCAAAAGTGGACCTCCTGCTTGACCTCCAGGATGGCCTCGGCCAGGCGGCGGGCCTCCTCGGCATCGGCCTCGAGCAGGTAATAGGCGATGCGCTGGGCCGACTTGGGACCAATGCCCGGCAGACGACCCAGTTCATCGAGCAGTTTTTGCAGACTGTGATTCGCACTCATATATATGCGTGTCTTAGAACGGCATGCCCGGGATGTTGAGGCCGCCGGTGATGGCGCCCATCTGCTTGTTGGCGAGCTCGTTGACGCCGCGGACGGCCTCGTTGACGGCAGCCATGATCATATCCTGCAGCATATCGACGTCCTCGGGATCGAGGGCATCGGGATCGATGGTGAGGTTGACGAGCTCCATCTCGCCGTTAACGGTCACCTTGACCATGCCGCCGCCGGCAGAGGCGTCGACGGTCTGGGACTTGAGATTCTCCTGCGCGGCGGCAAGCTGCTCCTGCATCTTGCGAGCCTGCTTCATCATCTGCTGCATGTTCATACCGGCCATGATGGCTCCTTTACGTGCGGCCGCACGCCGAGCTGCAAGGGCAGCCGGAGCACGGCGGGACTTTCAAACTCAAAAATCGTACCACGGCGCGCGGCGAGAGAGCGGGGCGGACGTGTTACCTCAGTCGATATACATGTCCTCCAATACAAACCGCACTCAAAGATTATGCAAGGTCGAATTATGCAAGGTTGCATAATATCGCACACTCAATCTAGTAGAGCCGAATCCGGCATTTCATGTGCGCCACTAAATAGCTAAATGCCGAACCGCTGCTCGAGGCGGCGCACATGGCGGCAGGGTATAATTTGATTGCCATAGATAGTAATTTGGAGGTGCCCCATGAATGCCCCCGACGCGCTCCAAAACATCCGCTCAAAACACCCCGTTGCATATGTGGTTCTCTATCTCTTTGTCGGCTGGGCATTGCTGGTTGTCATCACCCATGCCATAGCTTTTGGAGCAGAACTGCTGATAGCCAGCTCGGACCAGCCCGTCGTCAAATGGGAGACGACCGATGAGTGCACCGACGGAACCCGAACCGTCTACTACAACAGCCCGTCCCTCTATCAAGAGTTCAAGGTCAAGATAAAGGACTTCAAGATTGTCGATGCCGAGCTAGGCGTTTATTTGGCAATCGGAGCAACCATTAACGCCGAGCAAGTCGAGTACACGGACAGCCATGCGACGTATCGTATCGACCTCAGCATCCTAGGCCGACCGTCACGCACCTGTCTGCTCAAATGCGACATACGCGGCACCACACTACACATGTCCGAAATACAGATGCGCCCGGACAAGGGGTCCTCTTCTTGAGCAGTATACCCGCCTGCGCAGCTACTCCACCGGCTTGAAGATGGTGGCCTGACCGAAGACGCTGCGGATGAGGTCTTTGGCCTCGTCCTCGGTCTGCGGGATGCTCGGGGCTGCGCCCTGGTGGCCGAAGGGGCTGCCGGCGCCGGGGTTGGACTCCCAGGGAGCTGCAGAAGCGTCCTCCTCTTTGGGGGCAGCTACAGCGGACTTGGGCGCGGGCGTCGCACCCGGCACGTCGAACGGAGGAAGATCGTCCCCGCCAGCATCGGCAGCAAAGCCGCCGACCATGGCGTCGTCGTAGGGTACCTGCTCGGATTCCCACGGCGCGGACTGCGCGACAGGCTGAGCCTTGGGGGCAGCCGAGCGCTCGGGCGCACGGGGTGCGGGCTCGGTCGGGAGCTTACCCGTGGCAGGAGCACCGGCGGGGTTGTCGGAGCGTAGCCAGGGGGCTTTGCCCAGGTCAGACGACTTGGGCGCGGGCGAGACGGGCTTGGGCGCGGGTGTCGGAGCAGCCGGTTTGGGCGCCGCGGGCTTAGGCGCCGACGGGGTCGATGCCGCTACCGGTGCCGTTTGCTGCTGCGGCGCGCTGGCGCTCGAGGATACAGGGGCCGCCGAGGACACGGGTTGCGGGTCCGCAGATGCCGCAGCCCGTGCAGATGGAGAATGCTCCTCATGTTGAGGAGCCGGCGTGCCACCCCCATCCAGGACATAGTCGACGGTACGACGACCGAAGACCGCGCAGACCGTCGGCAGGACCACCGACTGCGTATCGGCGCGACCGAGCATCTTAATGGCAAAAGTCGAACCCGCGGGGAACGAGACCGTGAGCTTGGAGCCGTCGTCGGCCGTGGCGCGGGCGTTGAGCAAAAGCCCTGCGTAGGAAGCCTGACGTGCCTTGACACGCTCGACAACCTCGGCCCATTTGCGCTGCAGCTCTCCGGCATCCTCGACCGCGGGCGTCTCGGCAGCACCGGCGACGGCAACCTGGGCGGCATTGTTGGACTGGGGCTTAGGTGCCGGAGCTATGGCAGGCGCGGGGGCCGCAACGGGCTGAGGCGTCGGAGCCGGCGCAGGCTGAGGTGCAGGCGCAGGCTGAGGTGCAGGCGCTGCAGGCTTGGAAGCTGACACGGACGCAGAACGGGGCGAAGGCTGGGCAGCCGGAACAGCAGCACCACGGTCCCAAGGCATACCGCCCTGGCGCGCGGACGTAGCAGCGGGGGCAGCGGATGCCGCCGGGGCGGCAGCGCGGGCGCCCGAAATGAGCGTCGGCTGGTGGGCAGCAGCGGGTACGGATGCTGCAGGCGCGGCGGCCTGAGCAGCAGCCACGCTCGCCGGCACGGCGGCGTTGGCAACCATGGCCTCCAGGCGTGCCACGCGCTCGGCCAATGCCTCAATCGTTAAATCAGCCTCGGGACGCGCCAGACGCGTGCAGGCAATCTCGAGCACCAGGCGCACGTCGCTCGCGCCCCTCATCTCCAGTGCGGCATCGTCGAGCACCGTCAGCGCGCGGGCCAGGCGGTCGGCAGGATGCTCGCCAAAGGCAGCGGCCTCGGCAGCAAGCGCCTCGGCCTGCTCGACCCCGCCCTCAAACAGCTCGGCACGGGCACCGGCAACGCAGGCCACATACACGTCGCGCACATGCGCCACCAGGTCGCGCGTCAGCTCAAGCAGGTCATTGCCCTCCTCGACCTGTGCACGAATGAGCCCATAGAGCTCAGCAATATCACGCTCGGCGATGGCACGGGCAAACTCGCCCAGAATCTGGTCCGAAACCTCGCCCAAAAGCGAGCGGGCATCGTCCGCATGCACGGCGCCGTTGCCAAAAACGCTCAGCTGCTCCAGCGTGGAGAGCGCGTCGCGCATGCCGCCCTTGGCATGGCGCGCCACGATGGCGAGCGCCTCGTCGTCGTAATCGAAGCCCTCCTGCTCGCACACGTAGGACAGGCGATGCTCGATATCCTCGTTGCCGATGCGGTGGAAATCGAAGCGCTGGCAGCGCGAGAGGATGGTCTCCAAAATCTTTTGCGGGTCGGTGGTGCACAGCACAAAGATCACGTGCGCCGGCGGCTCCTCGAGCGTCTTGAGCAGCGCGTTGAACGCCGCCGTCGTGAGCATGTGGACCTCGTCGATGATATAGATCTTGTACTTGCCACGCACCGGGGCAAAGTTGACGGAGTTGATGATCTCCTCGCGCACATTGTCCACGCCCGTGCGGCTTGCGGCATCGAGCTCGTAGACATCGGGGTGGTTGCCCTCGGCGATGAGCTCGCACTCCTCACAGGTGCCGTCGGGCATGCAGCCGCTTGCGCCCTCGGCGCGCGCCGCCTCGGCGTTGCGGCACAGCAGCGCCTTGGCCAGAATGCGCGCCATGGTGGTCTTGCCCGTGCCGCGCGGTCCGCAGAACAGGTACGCGTGGGACAGGCGTCCCTCGGTGATGGCGTGCTCGAGCGTCGAGACGATATGCTGCTGGCCCACCACGGAGTCGAAGGTGAGCGGGCGATACTTTCGGTACAACGATTCCATGGGTGCTCCCCCGGGTATACTGAGTCTTGTTGCCGCGACGGCCATGCGGTCGCACGGCATACTTCACTCATAATAACCCGTACGGCGAGCCCGCCGCGATAGGAGTCCAAAGAGCATGGCAGACGCAGAGAGCAACCTCGTTCCCTCCGAAGCAGCCGACCAGGTCGAGGTCGCGCTCGAGAAGCAGGCTGCAGCCGATGACGGCATCCTGTACCTCAACGAGTACCAGTACGAAAACGACCTGGTCACCGACTTCGCCCGCCTGGTCGCCTCACCCAGGCGTCGCGGCTCGCTGTATGTCGCCGCGGCAATTGCCGCGTTGCTCGGCATCGGCATGCTGGTGGCCGGCGGCAACTGGATCAAGTTTGGCGTCGTCCTGATCGTATTCGGCGCCTTTTTGGCCTGGTGGAGCAAAAACTTGCACCACACCCTCGCCCGCGACTTTATCGATGCCGTCGAGGCCGACGAGTCCATGGGTGGCCGCTATCGCCGCGTCGCCGCCAACGAGGACGGCCTGATGGTTTGGGGCAAGAGCGGCAAGTCGCAGTTCTTCCCGTTTGAAAAGCTCGACCACGTGCTCGACGGCGAGCGCATCTTTGTAGCCATGTTCGCCGACCAGGGCGTGACGATCCCTAAGGACACCTTTGTCCGCGGCAATGCCGAGCAGTTTGGCACCTTCCTTAAGGCACGCATCAACAAAAAGCTCCGCATCGAGACCAAACGTAAGAAGATGAAGGCCGAAAAGGCCGCTGCCAAGGCCAAGCAGGAAAGCGAGCCCAAGAATGCAAAGGCCAAACAGCGCAAGCAGAAGAAGAGCAAGAAGAGGCGCTAAGGCCAAGCCAGACAGGCAGCCTCGCATCCCGCCATCCTCGCCATCCGCCTGAGCGTGCTACACTAGCAGCATCTATGCCACCGCGAACGGCTCGGCCCCGCGCCCGCCGCTCGCAAACGAACTTTAAACGCACGAGGGTTGGCCATGCCGCTTTTCTCGCAACATACCGCCCGGTTCTCGCCGGACGTTCCCTTGGAGGGCACTAGCTCTCGCGAGCTGCTCAAGCGGTACCAGCCGCTCGAAACGCTTACGACCGGCGGTTTTGGCTCCATCGAGATTTGCCGCGACACGCATCTGCGCCGTCGCGTGGCCATTAAGCGCATCCCCCTTATCAACGGCGCCGGCATGCCCGCCAGCGACATCATGGACGTGCTGCGCGAGGCGCATACCGCCGCCATGCTTCAACATCCCAATATCGTGCAGGTTATCGACTTTACGCACGACACCGCCTATGCCTATCTGGTCATGGAGTATGTCGACGGTATGTCGTTGGCCGAGTTTTTGCATCGCGTGGACGGCCACTCGCTCACCTTTGACGAGGCCGCGGCCATTGCCGACGCGCTGGGTCAGGCACTCACCTTTGCCCATGCAAACGGCGTGCTTCATCTGGACATAAAGCCCGCCAATGTGCTTATCGACCATTCGGGCAATGTAAAGCTCACCGACTTTGGCATGGCACGTCTGTCGTCTGCCGGCGGCTTTGGCGGATCGCGCGGCGGCACCATCGGCTACATGCCGCCCGAGCAGCTCGACATCGAGACCGGCACGGTCGACGAGCGCGCCGATGTCTTTGCCCTTGCCTGCGTGATCTACGAGGGCCTGTGCGGCAGCGCCCCCTTTATGGCGTCCACGCCCGCCGACTCGCTCGACCGCATCATCGGCGGCGCCACCTATCCCAGCGAGCTCATCCCGCACTTTCCCCCGGGGGCCGAGGCGGCGCTCATGAGCGCCCTCTCCCCCATGCCGCAAGACCGCCCCGATGGCATCGAGGCATTCTGCGACCGACTCCTTGCCGGCTTGGGGAGCGTGCGCGAAGGCCGTCGCAGCTTGGAGCAGATGGTAGGCGAGCTTTCGAATGACGAGTGCGCGGCAGATGATATCGAGCCATCGAGCTACGAGGATGACACCGTCGAGGTCGACCCCGCACTTGGCTGGGCGGGCACGCGCTGGGGCCGCGCACGCAATTACACCATGCGCGGCATCTCGGCGCTCTCGTGCGGAGCCTTCAGCTTTTTGCTTATGCAGACAGCCGGCGTCGCGGCGCTTCCCGGGCTGGTCGTGGCGGCCGTCGCCATTGGCGCGGCGGCAGGCTTGGCCCCGCAGATTGGCTCGGCCATCTCGGCCGTGGGCTTTTTGGTGCTCATGGCCAACGCCACCATGCAGGCGCAGGGCATCCTGTCGATGCTGCCGGTCGCGGTCATTTTTGCCGCTGCCATGTCCGGTTGGTGGATTGCTTGGGGACGCACCGAGGCGGCTGCGAGCGCGACGCTCACCTGCGCGCTTGCGCTGGGTTGCCTAACCGGCGACGCCCTCCTTGCCGCCGGAGCCGCCGCGAGCATCGCGGCGTTTTGGCTCGGCCCGGCAAGCGCCGCGGCGGCCACGGGCATGGGCGCACTCTTTGCCCGCCTTGCTGCAGCGGCTCTCTCTGCGGGAGGCGTACTGGGGCTTAGCAATGTCGCCGCAGCGCTGGGAGACGCGCTCCTTCTCGCTGCAATCATGCTGGTTGCAGCAACAGCCGCGGCAACATCGCTGCTGCTCAATGCTCATGCCAAGCGCGCCGAGCAGGGATCGAACCTTGCCGCCATCGTCGCAATTGCCGTCGCCGGCATCGGCTCGGCCGTATCGTTTTGTCTTGCACACCATATGGAAATTGCCAGCCTTGCGGGCCCGGTCGTCGCCAAGGCGGCGGTTACGGGAATCCTATCCTCTATAATCGTCGGGATATGCCTTTATTTGCTCGGATACCAAAGAACCTATACGGAGAGTGATCTTTCGTGAACTTCCTGAACATCTTCGAGGACCACGTGGCCGGCATCTTCGGTGCCACCCGTGCCCCGTTCTCCTTTAAGAAGCTTGCCAAGCAGGCCGCTCGCGACATGGAGGATCAGACTCTGGTGATCAACGGCGTCAACACCGCGCCGGCACTCTATACCATCCTGATTGCCGCCGACGACGATCCCATGCTCGCCCCGTTCTATCCCGAGCTTTCGCGCGAGGTCCGCGAGTTTGTGAAAGCGCAGGCCGAAAAGCGCCGCTACGTCTTTGTCGGCGAGCCCCTCGTTCGCTTTATGATCGACCCGCAGCTGCGCGGCGGCAAGTTCTCGGTCTTTGCCGAGAACGTCGATGCCCCTACGCTCGGTCGCCTGTACGAGGAAGAGCGCGCCTACCAAAACGGCCTGGGCCAGAACAACTCAGCCGCGAGCCGTGCCGCCAGCGCCCCGCGCGCCGGCCAGCAGCAGTTTGCCGCCCCGCAGCAACACCCCGCTGCTATGCCGCAGCAGCAGCCGGCACCTCGTGCTGCCACTCCCGACCCGCTTGCCGTGGCCGACCCCTTTGCGCCCAATATGCCCGACCCTGCCGCCGCACCCATTCCCGTGCCCCAAACCGTCTCGCGCGACGCGCTTGCCGGCATGGGCGGAGCCGCCGCGACCGGCGCCGCCGCTGGCCTTGGCGCCGCAGCCAGCATCGCCTCCAACATGGCAAGCTCTCGCGCCCCGCAGCGTCCGCTCGCCCAGCTCGTCGATGTCGTGAGCGGCGAGAGCCACGCCATCACCTCCGCACAGGTAACCATCGGTCGCGAGCGCTCGGTTTCCGACATCGCCCTGCGCGACCCCAACGTGTCGCGCCGTCATGCCCAGCTCACCTTTACCGGCTCGGACTGGTCGATCGAGGACCTCAACTCCACTAACGGCACGCTCGTCAACAACCGTCGCATCACGCGCTGCCCGCTGCGCAACGGCGACCTGCTGACGTTTGGCCTGAGCACGTTCGAATTTAGGGGATAGTCGCTTATGAACATCGATATCGTCCTGTTTGCAGGCCGCATCGTCCTGGTCGTCCTGCTCTATATCTTCCTGTTTGCCGTCATGAAGACCGGCGTGGGGCTCGTCCGCGGCCAACGCCGCGACTCGGCCATCTGGACGATCGATGTGGACAAGGGCCCGCGCGGCATCCGCGGCATCCACGTGGATATGCTCGGCCCCGTCATCGTCGGCCGTTCGCCGTCGTCGGACATCTGCATTAACGAACCGTTTGTCTCGGCCTCGCATGCGCGTTTTTCGCTGCAGGGCCCGGCACTTATTATCGAGGACCTCAACTCGCTTAACGGCACGCTCGTCAACGGCCGCCAGCTGGTGGAGCCCGCAACGCTGCGCGAGGGCGACGAAGTCCAGATTGGCGACGTGGTCATGAAGGTGAACCGTCGATGATCGACGAGGAGAACAAGTCCGCAACCATACCCGAGACGTCGGCCGCCCCCGCGGCCGCGCCGGCTCATGCCGCCCCGACGGGCCCCGCGCCCGTGGAGCCCGAGGACACCGTGTTCTCCCTGCCTCTTTCGCATGTAACGCATGATATTTCGGATCTCGCCGATAACGAGGACGAAGAGGATGCCGCAGCGGCGCCCATCGGCGCACATGCTGCGGAACAGCCCACAGCGCCCGAAGCAACCCCGGCGCCGGCTCACTTTGCAGAGCCCGTCGCCGCGGCAATCAACGAGAGCGCTGCGGTGTTTGCGGCACCCGAGCCCGCCGCGCCGGCGTTTCCCATAGCCCCGGCATCCGAGGTTGCGCCCGCGTCTACGCCGGCGCCCGAGGCGGGGACATCCCCCGAGGACGGCCCTGCACCCAAGACCCCGCAGCCTGCGCCCGCAAGCGAGTCCGATGCCGTGGCCGAGCCCGCCGCCCAGTCGCAAAGCACGCCCGCGGCGTCGCACTTTGCGACGCCCGAGCCTATAGACGTCAGCCCGCAAGACGACGAGTCGACCGCCCGCGTTTCCGAGGAGCCCGACTCCCCGGACACCGGTGATTCCGAATCAAACGCCGAGACCGACACCGTCTCTCCCGATGACACCGCCGAGATCGACGTTGCCGCCGTTGAGGCCAAGCTCAAAGACCCCGGCTCGACCATGAGCTTTGAGCCCCTGACCGAGGAGCGCATCGAGACCGACTCGACCTATGATGCCGGTACCACCACGCAACTCATGTGGGGCGCCCGCTCCGACGTTGGCTGTGTGCGCCCGCACAATGAGGATTCCTACCTGGTGCAGTCGCCGCTCTTTTGCGTATGCGACGGCATGGGCGGTCACGCCGCCGGCGAGGTAGCCTCTTCCATCGCCGTCGAGACTATTGCCAAGACGGCCCCGCAGTCCGCCGACGCAGCGCGCCTGGCCGCAGCCGTCGAGGCAGCCAACGCCGCCGTAATCGAGGCGGCCCTGAACGGCCTGGGCAAGCCCGGCATGGGCTGCACAGCCACCTGCGCCTATATCGAAAACGACACGCTCGCCATCGCCCACGTGGGTGACTCTCGCGCCTACCTGCTCCACGAGGGCACGCTCATCCGCGTGACCCGCGACCACTCCTACGTGGAGGAGCTCGTGGACGCTGGCGAGATCACGGCAGACGAGGCTCGCGTCCACCCCAACCGTTCGGTCATCACCCGCGCACTGGGCTCGGACCCCGCCATGTATGCCGACCACTTCACCCTGCATATCGAGGAAGGCGACCGCCTGATCCTGTGCTCCGACGGCCTTTCGAGCATGATTCCCGATAGCGATATCGAGAACATCGCCACGCAGTCCTCAACCGCGCAAATCTGCGTCGACAACCTAGTGGACGCGGCGCTTGCTGCCGGCGGCCACGACAACGTGACCGTAGTAGTCGTTGACCTGGTTGACGATGGCGTTATGCGCGAGGCGCAGCGCGTGCGTCGCCGCAACATTACTATCGCCGCCATTCTGGCCCTCGTCTTTGTGCTGGCAGCTGGCATCTGGGCCTACACGGGTGTCACCGGCTCGTACTACCTGGGTACCTACCAGGGCAATGTCGCCGTCTGGCGCGGCCTGCCCGGCAAGCCGCTCGGCCTTAAGCTGCACTGGCTCGACAGCACGACCACCATCAAACTGTCCGACCTGCCCGAAGACACGCAAAACCGCCTCAAGGCGGGCATTCCGCAAACAAGTGTCGACGATGCGCAGGACACGATATCCAAGTACCGCCACCAGATCGACGAGGAGCAGACCCGCCAGGTGATCGACGCGCAAACGATTCGCGACAACACCAATCAGGGATCGACCTCCGAATCAGATTCCGAGAAAACCGCCGAACAGTCCGCCGAGGCCGAAGCCTCCGATAAGAATTAGAAAGGGAGTGCCGCTTATGAGTCGCCGCAACACCGAGCTGCTCTTGCTCATCGCCTCGGCGTTCCCCGTCATCCTGCTGTATGCGATGTACGTCCTCACCGCGGGCGCTGCCATCTCCTTTGAGACGCTCGCCGTGCCGATCGGCCTCTTTGCCGCCTTCGCCGCGGCACATATCGCCGTGCGCATCTTGGCGCCCGGCGCCGACCCCGCCATCCTACCCATCGTATTTATACTTTCGGGCATCGGCATCACGTTCGTGACGCGTCTCGCCCCCGCTCTCGCCATCTCACAGCTCATCATCCTGTTTGTCTCGGTGGCCCTGATGGTGGGAACGCTTGCACTGGTCAAAAACCTCGACGTGGTCATGCGCTACAAGTACACCTTTGGCATTATCGGCATCATCCTGCTGATGCTGCCCATCTTTATCGGCACCACGATCTCGGGCTCCAAGCTGTGGATTCGCATCGCGGGCTTTACCATCCAGCCTGGCGAGTTCGCCAAGGTCTTTATCGTCCTGTTCCTGGCCGGCTACCTGGCCGAGAACCGCGAGCTGCTCTCCATCTCCAACCGCAAGATTCTGGGCTTTAAGATCCCTCGCCTGCGACTGCTGCTGCCGCTGTTTGCCGTGTGGGGTGTGTGCCTGCTCGTCGTCGTCTTCGAACGCGACCTGGGTTCGGCCGTGCTGTTCTACACCATCTTCTTGCTGATGCTCTACGTTGCCACGGGGCGCTTTTCGTATGTCGTTATCGGCCTTGCGCTCTTAGCTGTTGGAGCCGTGGGCGCCTACAAGTTCCTGTCTCACGTTCAGGTGCGTTTCCAGGTTTGGCTCGATCCGTTTAAGGACGCCCAGGGCCAGGGCTACCAGATCGTCCAGTCGCTCTTCTCGCTTGCCGATGGCGGTCTGGTCGGTGTTGGCATCGGCAACGGCATGGCCAACAACATCCCTGTCGTCGAGTCCGACTTTATCTTCTCGGCTATCGGCGAGGAGATGGGCCTTTTGGGCGGCGGCGCCGTGCTCATCCTGTTTATGCTCTTTGCCGTGCGTGGCCTCACCACGGCTGCCCGCGCTAAATCCGACCTCGCCGCCTTTAGTGCCACAGGCCTTACGGCCGCCATCAGCTTCCAGGCCTTCTTGATCGTTGGCGGCGTAACCCGCCTGATCCCGCTGACCGGCGTCACCCTGCCCTTTATGAGCCAGGGCGGCTCCTCTCTGCTGGCGAGCTTTATCATCGTCGCGCTCCTGCTGCGCGCCGGTGACGAGGCGACCGGACGCGAGGCCGAGCTTACCGGCACCGGCACCATGGCCGCCATCACCGATGATCAGGTCGCATCTGCCGCCGCCCCGACGGGCACGCGCTTTGCCACCTCGTCTTCCTACGGCAGCGGCAGCCATTCCATCGGCTCCC
>ENA-OWZT01000054-OWZT01000054.1-human-gut-metagenome-genome-assembly--contig:-NODE-54-length-72410-cov-6.39247_pt1 | contig 72410 bp, 74 predicted proteins | sample MGYA00249265_ERZ652125 | MGnify/ENA primary metagenome ERZ652125 (study PRJEB26925, sample SAMN05827236) | human gut metagenome | biome: ENVO:2100002; feature: ENVO:00000062; material: ENVO:00002003... | reverse complement strand
ATCTGCAATGAGCAAATTTTGTTTTTCTTTATTCATATTATTACCTCCAAAAGTGTTTTACATATTATAACACTATAAGTTAACCCAATAAAGTTGAAACTTCTAATTATTAAGATATACTTAACTCATAACCCTTTAGGGCTAAGAAGGAGGATGTCAAATGTTTGTCAGTAATTCAGATTTAATATTCGAGAAAAAAGAAGAGAAGGTTTCAAAGTCGGGTAATCCCTATACAGTTATTCACTTAATCGATACTAAAAATTTTCAGCGCTTAGAATTTTTTGCAGATGAAAATCTTACTATCGGTTGCGGTGAAGGTGCAAAATGCAAAGTTGTTTTAAAAGCTGACCGTCGTGGATATAGCACTAACTTAAATTGCTTATCCGTAACTGCCGCATAATATGAATGAGCAGGAAGCCTTACAAGCGATTCTAGTTGAATTGAAAACCTTGAATAAGACGCTTTCTGACGAACAAGAAAGGCAGTCTAAGGAACGTGAAGCGCAAGCTTTACAAGAAGCTAAGAATCAAGAAGAAGCTGATATCAAAGAGCAACAATCCAAAGAGAAAGAAATTGCTGCAGATAAACTGGAAGAAGAAAGATTTGAAAAGATTGAATCATTTTTTGAATCTCAAAACGATGAAAGTACAGTTAATAGTGAGTTTAGAACTCAATTAATGACTGCACTTGACGAATTAGACCAGACTGAGCAAAAGTCTTATCTTTCTGAAATCAGTAATAAGTTAAATGTACTTGTCGAAAGTTCGGAAGTTAGTGAGGAACAACAACAGGAACAAGAAGTTAGTCATTTTACCGATTTAACATTAATCGTATTTTTTCTTGCATTTGTCCCCGCTTTTCTAGCCTACAAAGGTTTAACGAAATTATTTGATAGTGCATTTGCTTAAAAAATAAAAAAATGGAGGAATGAAGATGTTTACAGCTGAAATGTTTACACCAATTGTTACTGAAATTACAAAAATTGTACCAGTTGCGGTTGGTGCTGGTGTTGGTGTATTTTCCGTTACTTGGGTAGCGAAAAAAGGCTTTGGTCTTGTCAAATCAATGATGAACAAGGGTTAATAGTATTTATCGATTTAACGGCTTAGAGGCTGGCTTAGTTAGCCAGTCTTTTTTATTTCTATTAAGGAGGAAAACAAATGATTAATGCAAAGAAAATTGGTAAATGGGTAGGTATAGTTTTTTTATTCTTAGTTTTTGCTATCGCAGTAATTACGTTTATGCCGATAGTGACAGTTCTGACATATTACTTGATTCAGGTAGCTATGTTGACAATTCAAGTAGCGTTAGCACTACTGATTCTACGAGTGTCATTGTGGATAGTTCTAGTAGTATTCAACAAGAAGAAACTACAAGTTCCAGTGAAAGTTCAGAAAATATCGAAGAGGATATTCAAGGGAGTATAGAATCAGACTCCAACAATACGGATTTATCAAATCCTTTTGTATATGGAAATGTTAGCGAAGATACACAATATTCCACCGAAGATATGTTGAGAAGTAGTCTAATTACTACTTTTGCTGCTGTGAATCCAGGAACTGTTTATGCAGGACCTAATAACGGATGGAATATAACAGGATATTTTGCTTCATGGCGATTAGATGGAACTCTCAATGCCACTATGATTGCAAATAATATAGACATGATAGTAAAACAAGCTAGAAATAGTTTTACTGCAGTTAATTCGCGTTTAAATGGTCTTGAGAACGGACAGTCAAGTATTAATGGCCGTATTAGTTCTTTAGATGTAAAGATTGTATCCACACAAGGCGTTGTCGATTCAGTAAAACGTTCAATATCCAATGAGAGTAGTCGTATTAGTTCATTAGACCAAAAAATTGTAGCTACACAAGGTGCTGTCGATGGTGTTAAAAGTTCGATTGCCAATGAAAGTAAACGAATTAGTTTGGTTGACGAAAAGATAGTATTCACACAAGGTGTTTTATCTACTGTACAAAAGGCATTAGATTCTTTGAGAACAGATGCTACTAATTCTGACCATAGTATTAGGTTGGCTTTAGAGGAACAAATTAAACGAATAGATTCTGTTGATAAGAAGATAGTAGGTACACAAGGAGTTGTTAGTACCTTACAAACTGCTCTAGATTCATTAAGAAAAGATGCTACCAATTCAGACCACAGTTTAAGATTGGCATTAGGTGACCAAACTAAAAGGATAGATTTGGTTGATGTAAAACTTGTAGATACGCAAAAGATTATAGACTCTGTCAAAGGTTCTGTTGCTACTAATGGAATTCGTATTGATTCTGTTGATAAAAAACTTGTGGATACACAAAAAACTATTGATGGTGTAAAGACTTCTGTTTCTACAAATGGAAGTCGTATTGATTCAGTAGACAAAAAACTAGTTGATACACAGAAAATCATTGATACAGTTAAATCTTCAGTTGTTACAAATGGGAATCGTATTGATTCCGTTGACGTTAAACTTGTGAAAACACAGGAAATCATTGACAACGTTAAACAAAATCAAATCATTTCAGATCAAAAGATTCAAAACAATTCAGATGAAATAGCTTCATTAAAAAGTAGCTTTCCCTCATGGTCAGATGTCGGCATTATAGCTGCTATTGTTGGTTTGCATGATACTTGGAAATCAAAGGATTATAATGCTTCAATTCTTCCAGATGATGGTGATGCAGTAAAACTTATGAAATCTGTTGCAAACAAAATTGGGTCAAGTATTTCTAATAATGTTAGCTTACTAAGAAATGTATTTGGAAAAGACGGAACCTATTGGGTTGAATATGATAAGCGCTGGAATAATTTTCCGCTATGGCTTCAAGGTCTATTGAATAATTATTTCGATAATATCTACAACATGGAAAACAAAGATTCTTTGTTATATCGTTTGGTTTATTTTTTTATAGATGAAATGACAAAGACTAGGGATTTCATTATTGAAATTAATGATAATTTGATAATAGCAAATGATTCACTATTACTTATAATAAATTGGTTAAAAATGATTTTTGAAAAGCCTGATTCTGCTGTTAATGTTACAATTCCACCATTTGATTTTAATAGACTTCAGCAAATGTTAGATGGTTTGAATTTTGGAAATATAGTTAATGAAGCTGGTACGAATGTTTGGGATTTTCTAAGTCAATTAATTAAAACATTGGGTGACGTCATTGGTACAGCTATAACTGGCTTAACAGATATTGCTGAGAAAATATTAGATTTACTTGGTGATTTAATCAATCAAATCATTAAGCTAATTGTCCCTGAAAATCTAGATTTTCTTGATACTGGTTTTGGAACAGTAAAATCTAAAATTGATATTAAATTTGGTAGTTTCTTGTCATTGGGTAATCAAGTTAAGGAAGTTGTTCAGCCGATTAATCAAGATTTTAAACAAGTAGTTTCAATAGATATTATGGGTGCTAAATTCAATCCTGATTTTACTACGATTGACTGGGTAGTTGTTCGTTTCAGGACAGTTATGGCACTTAGTATTTGGATGTCCGTTGCAATTTATATTTATCGTAAAATTACAGGAAATGGGGATTTAATCAATGATAATTGAGTTACTTTTTAAGCTGATTTTTGGGGCTGTTGATTTATTGATTTCTTTGATTCCTGAAATTAAATTCGATATTTCTCTGCCTGATACTACCGCTTTTAGAGAAATGTTAGGTTTAGCAAATTATTTTTTTCCTATTGGTACGTTGATAGCAGCTCTTGGCGTTTTAATTGCTGTTCAGAACGTTCAATTTATTTTAAAGATATTTAATTTTGTATACAAAAAGATTCCTTTTATAGGCGGATAAAGAGGGGCAGGAAATGCAGTCCACGCTTTAGCGTGGCAAGCATTTCTGCACCTTTATCGACAATAGGATATTAGTTGTCAAATTAAGAAGTTAAAACCATTGGAGGGTTTAAAAGTATGAAAATGCTCGAGTTTATCAAGTATAAGGGAATTGATTATAAACATTATAGGGAGTTGCGGAAAATGGGGATTAAACCTTTTAAAGAGTATGGTCTGACTTTATTTACTGGTCGGCAAGGTGCGGGAAAAACGATGACTTTAGTTCATGAAGCTGAACGGTATCGTGAGGAATATCCTGATTTATATATTTGTAGCAACTTTGGATATGTGTACGAAAATGAGCCTTTAAAAAGCTTAGCTGATATTGCGAATGCTGTGCTTAAAGCAAAAGAAGCAGATGCAAGTGGTGTGCTTATTTTATGGGACGAGATCCAGAATGATTTTGATAGCTTCTCAAAAGTTTCTCGTGATGTCCTTGCAGTTGTTACTCAACAAAGAAAGCAGCATATCAAGATACTAGGAACTTCTCAAGTCTTTACACGTGTTTCTAAGGCATTACGTGAGCAGACTTTTGAGGTTTGTGTCTGCAATACAATTATGGGTCGTTACACTAGAGGGCGTTTCTATGACGCTGATGAGTTTTCTCATAACATAGATAAACCAGACCAGAAGAAACAATTACACCGTTTACGCACAACGTCTTTCATTCAAACAGACGATTTAAGAATGCTTTACGATTCATATGCTGTTATCAAAACTTTATCTCAACAAGCATTAGAAGAAAAAAGTAATCCAAACACGAATGTAATGCTTGTCAGTAAATAGAAACGTAGGTACAGCGTAGTCAAGTATAAATGTCTGACCGTAGGGAATTTATGCCTTGACTACTTCAAACAGAACCCCAAACCCTAGAGTGTCTTCTTCGGTATTACCATACCGGAGAAGCTGGCTCCCGCCGAGGGGTGCCCCTCGAGAACGAGGGGGTGGGGAGCTGATTTTTTTTGACTTTCACAACACATTTCAAAATGAAAGAGGTAGTTTTATGTTTGTTGAATATGATTTTATGATTGTTAAACGGATTTCTATTCGAGAAATGTACAAAAGAAAAGTACAACTATTGGTTTTGTGTGATCCCGATTCAAATACAGAACTCCATTATCTTGTAAATTACAAGATAGATCTATCAAAGTTCAAAAGAAACGATAAAGTTCGGGTGAAGCTTGGTGTAAGTCGTAAAGGCGCTTCAAATGTTCCTCATTATTTTATAAAGTCTATCGAACGCGTTATATTAAAAGGTGAGGTAGTTGCTTATGTATGATGGAAATGAAAAATCAACCCCCGTTTCTAACAGGGGGGTTGCCGATACATGCCCAAAATCCCCAATCGCTTGTGTAGACTGGTTTAGTTGCACTTTTTTTTCTGCAAGAAATTGGCAAGAACTTGCAGCACTTTTTCGATTTCCTTTAGAGAAGTTCACAGTAAAAGAAAAGGGAATAAATGGTTATTTAAAATCCGCAATTTGGGATAATATTGAGTTTTATTTTGAAGGTCATAACGATTCTATGGGTATTTGGTTAAATTTAGGGGGTCAAGGTTGTCGTCAATTCGAGGAATTATTTGAACACACCAAATGGACATGGATAGAAGTTTTTGAGTTTGTACTTGAAGAAAAAGCAAATGTAACTAGATTAGATATTGCGATTGATGATTTTAACAATATATTTACGATACACCAGTTAGAATTATGTATGAGAAACGGTTGTGTAGCAAGTCGTTTTAAGCATGGCAGAAATTTTGAAAAGATAAATCTTGAAACTGGTCAGACTGAGGGTCAAACATTATATTTTGGGCAATCAGAAGTGATATTTCGATTTTATGATAAGTACTATGAACGGTTGCAAAGAGGTAAATATTTTCATGAAGACATTAAAACATGGGTTCGTTCTGAGGTTCAGCTTCGTGGCGATCGCGCAAAGGCCGCTTTAGATGTGATTGTTAATAACGATATGGATTTGGGTGATTTTCTTAGAGGTTTGTTAAATCGCTATATTGCGTTTAAAGTTAAGGGGAATGATACGAACAGAGCAAGATGGAAAAACACTAGATGGTGGGATAAATTTCTCAATAATATTGGCAAAATTAAGCTCTCTCTACAAGCTCCCGATAAAAGTGTTCTTCGTACAAAGGACTGGATTGACAAGCAAGTGCTTGCTTCACTAGCAACTCTGTATATCTCGCTCGGTTCAGATGATAAACTCTTTAATGATTATATCATCGAGAAAGGTAAATCACAAATGAGTGACCATCAGTTACAAATGGCTCTAGAGTTTGCAAACAAGAATGATTTTAGAAATCAACTCAAAACAGATATGGTTTCTTATATTCAAGAAAAGAAATCCTTTAGCAAACAGCAAGCAACAAATCAATGGTTACAGACTGCTAACTCAATTATTCAATATAACAATCAAAAACAATCGACAAAATCTTAAACAAATTCATTTACTTCAATTTTAATGTTAAAATTAGCTGAGGTGATAAAAATGATTGAGTTTAGAACAAAAGAAGAGTTTTTATCTGTGGGTTTGGGTTTTACAGATTATTTTGAAGAAATGGTATTTGATATGTGTATTTTAAAAGATGGATTCATGATGTATGATCCTGTAACTATGTATATGTATGACTCGAATCATATTAAAATGTTCTTTGTAGAGCAAAAATATCGACCCGTAGGGGCGATTTAAATGTTACAATTATATTAAATAACGTAGAGAGGGCTAAAAAGAGCAAAAAAAATAAGCTTATTAGCCTTTAGATTTTAACTATTAACTCCTGAATAGTAAAATAAAGCGCAACAAACCTCCACAAACTTATATTGATGCTCGTTATTTAATATGATACGATTTGCCTGCATACTGCAGGGAGTACGATTTGATTATGAACACAGATATGATAGCCTTGTATCGGCTGAGCTGACTTGTCTTAAGTTAGCTCCTAGTTGGAAGCGGATCTCATATCTGTGAAGGTTCATTGTCAAATCATTCGTTGCCGTAGTAATTAATAGAGCAAGGGAGCTAGTTTGATACATGGTATATAAACATTTAACCGCTGAAGAGCGTGGAAAAATTGAAGCCTATCTTGACGAAGGATTACGACCAGCTGAAATAGCACGTAGATTAGATCGCCATCGTTCAACAATCACTCGGGAGATTCAACGGGGGACTGAAGCTAGAAAAGCCAACAGTATCGCACGGTTGCCTTATCAAGCTTCAAGTGCACAAAATATCGCTAAATTGCGGAAAAAAAACTGTGGAGTTACTAAAAAAGCCACGATTCACAATACCAAAACTATTTTAAAATATCTGAATCTAAAATATTCTCCAGAACAAATTGCACATTCCATTAAAAGCGTAAAGGTATGTACATCCACGATCTATAACTGGATTTACTCAAAAACCATTGATTTCAACATCAAAAAGCTTAGGAGACATGGAAAAAGATATAAAGTAAAGTCATCTGGATCGAAGATTCGCATTGATCGAGCTTTCTTTGAAAATAGAACCATTGATTTGCGCCCAGAAGCTGTTCAGCTTCGTACAGAATTTGGTCATTGGGAAGCTGATACAGTAGTTTCAAAACGAGGCATATCAACCTGTCTAGCAACTTTTATCGAAAGAAAGACACGACAATACGTAGCAATTAAACTCCCTAATAAAACAGGCCGCGCTATGATGGCAGCGATTAAAAAACTAATAGAAATGTATCCTCAAGGGGTAAAATCTATTACTTGTGATCGAGGAACTGAATTTGTAAATCAATTTCAAGTCGGTCTTATTGAAGACACCTTCGGGTGCAAAATTTACTATGCAAATCCGTATGCACCTCATGAACGTGGTTCTAACGAAAATCATAATGGATTACTTAGAGAATATTTCCCTAAACCGTTTAATTTTAAGAATGTCTCGCAACGTATCGTCGATGACGCTGTAGAAAACTTAAATACTAGACCAAGAAAAATTCTAAATTGGAAAACACCAGCTCAAAAGTTTAAACTAGAATACGCGAGAATTACATGATATTTTCAAGAGATTATTTCATTTGTTATAAAATGTTTTTGTCGAACAATCGTATCAATTTAAGTTTACCGACAGGGTTTAAAAGAGCAAAAGACGAACTATATTTATATAAAAGTAATGTATAGTTGCGCTTAATCTTAACATTCGCCTTTAACTATTAACTTTGTATAATATATCTTATGTAAACTAAAATATAAAATTTTTCGAACACCGTATTTAACTGGTAATTTTACGGCTCTCCTCCCTCTTATTTAGGATTATTTCCTTCAAATTCACCTAATTGGCAGCATAATCCAAAAGAATGGTCATTTGAGCGATAGTTTTTGTTTTTGTTGGTTCTACAAGTGAAACAACATGCAACTGACAAATTATCTCTGTACCTTTGTCTGTATTTGATTTTGTTGATCCTTGATCCTTTGAATTCAAACATCATTTGCAGCTGCTAGCCAATCTCAATGAATCGTTGTTCACCATCTTATCAGTATTGATTCGCACTTAACCCAGCAAATTTATGCTAACTAATAGCCTAATGGGAATCTTGATCACAGGCAAACCAGCAACGATAAACAAGAAATGTTTCGTTGCGTTCAGTTTTCACCTAAACGGATCAGATTCCCATAGCGAGTCCTAATCAAGGGTGCACAGTCATCTAAGTACAAGTTTCGTTTTGTTGCTGCCAATAAAGCAATGACAGCTACGGAAAGTTTCAAACTATGTAATACAGGATCGCCGAAAAGACAATGATCAAAATGACCAAGACAACGATTAGTTGATTTAAACGTCGAATAAGCAGGTTTTTCTTGTTTTTTTCAAATTCTTTTCCTTCATTTCGATAATATTCTCTATCTTTTGTTCCCACGAGCGCCAACTCCTTTTCCCTGATTTTATCACTATCCTGAAAACAATGGGTGCAATCAAGGTGTTTTGTACAATAAATGGCAGTATTTTGTTAGAGCCTACAATCGTATGCGTATAGCGACTAAATAAGACGACTGACGAGTTCCAAGTGATTCATAACGGCAGCTTTCCGAATAACGCCCATACCAGGAAACGACCTTTGCTGATAGGCAGCAACTAATAGCTGCAGCCCAGCTGTTTGCGTAGGATACTCTTCCTCATGCTGCAACAAAGCTTCCATGACTTCGAAAAACTTTTCTTTCTGACTTGGTAATTCTTCCTCAGAAAATAAGTGAACGATTCGCAAGTCTTGCTCTGCTGTCGGATAGATCCAATGCAAAACCAACCGTTTTGAGGGATAACTGTGCTCATAATAAATTTTGCTATCGACAGAAAAATCACTAAATCCCGCATAGCCCAATTTATGATAAAGATGATGGGTTTTTGAAAATCCTTCGTCTGGACATTCTGTATAAAAACTATTTTTAGGTAAACGGGTAAAGGGATCTTCCATCAGTAGTTTCGGGCCGTTGATTTTATTTAACAAACGAAACTCTTTGCTTACCAGCACCGGCAGTGTATTTTCCCGCCAATCACTAGCGAGTGCTTGGTCCGCTTGATGGATGATCCAAAGATCAGGCTTTTCTTCCACTGTTTCAATGGGCCGATCTACGATCATTGCTTTAGGGGCAGCAACATTTTGCAACTCTGCTAACCCCTCTGCCGTCAGAAAAGCCCCCGCCTGTGGATTGCGAACCAGATAAAAAGGATGCTGCTTCCTTTGAAACAGGTCAATGGTCGTCCAAAACGTTTTTGATTGCTTGACTGGTTCAATGATCGGCTGGATCGCGTCTGACAAACAATCTTGTTCCAACAGTGCTTTCAACGCCAATAAATCAAATTGTTTTCCACGAATATACGGGAAGTACATCTTCTTCTCTCCTTCTTACTCGCCTGATAAAAAACGTTTTTCCAGCGCTTCATAGGCAGCTCTCGTAGCGGCCAATTCTTCTTTCAAGGCTTCGATCGCTTGCAGCTGAGTATCTTCAATAAATCGATCATAGTAATTGACTCCACCACCGAACAAGTCATACTCAGGCTGACGTTTCTTCAGTTCTTGGTACAAACGTTCTGTTGAAAATACCCGCAATCCTCGAGCAGTCTGTTTTGCTTTGCCGACTTCTCGCGCTTGTGCCGAAATCAACCGAAACAATAAAGCATTTTCTGGAACCTGCAGCTCTTGCCGTTGGGGCTTCTTTTCGACACTGAAATACCCTTTGCTGCCCGTTTCTTTTTCAAGAAATGCATGATAGACCAGAACACCAATTGTAGGTCCAATCTGATCTTTGACTTTTTCATACAATGCCTTAGGTAAGACAAAATAATTATAATTCCCAATAAAGGATAGTTTTGCTTTTGAGCGAAAATCTGCCAAACTAACTTTGAGTTCGTAGCAACGCCATTCAAAGGTATTTTCAGTCGTCAAGCGACAACTCAAAGTATCCACGATGCCGTGATCATCTGGCATGACGACCTCTTCTACCACAATATCACTGTTTTCCCGACAATAATAATAAAGTGCCTCTTCCATTTCTAAAGTTAAGGATGTCTTCACAAATTCACGACCTTTGTCTTGTTTCACCTATTATAAAACATATGTTCGCATTTTGGAAGAGGGAAATAAAAGCAGCCTATCATTCCCTCACCCATTCGGGCATCCGTTAACGAGAATCTCTTCAACCGTCCTCTTTGTACCGCGGAATCGTAACAAAAAAAGCAGCAAGAGCACACCAAGTTGAGCGATTAATAGACCTTTAAAGGGAAATTCAAAAGTAAAGCCTGCGGGAAGATGAAAGAAATGAAAAAAATCCTGCAGTGCTTTTTGACTAAGCCACAAACCGCTGACAAGCCCTATCAAACTAATAACAATGCTTTGAATGCCTACAAAGAAAAGCTCTTCAAAGGTGACCAACAACGGAGACTGTCCTAACAACAACCGAATACTCAGAGATTGCTGCTCCTCCCCCATCAAATGAAAACGATACATGTGATTGCAGTGCCATAAAAAGGCGGCGATCAAGCCTACAGTTAGAACGCCTAGTACGAAGCGTAGCAACTGCAAAAAGAAAAGCCAACTGGCATACGTGAGATCCATCTGATTCTCACTGCTATTTGTTTCATATTGTAGCCATTGATGAAAAAACACTAGCCAATGCTCTGCAAAGATGGCGATGATCAGTAGAAGAATCGCCAACACACCACTCATCAGCAAACTGCGCCTACGAAGAGCCGCGTGCCAGCCGAATTGGCAAGGATAGTAGAAGTACCGCCATTTGTTCATGATATCCCTCCTTTTGGCGTCTATTTTACAGAACTTTCCAAATTTAGACAAATATCATCTTGTTTACATAATATAATTATAATCGAAAAAAAGAGTGCGGCATGCAGTCCACACTCTTTTCCCTTTCGCTATCGACGTTTACAGATACCTTGTCAGTAGCTGCAACAAACGCTGCGGAAATTCTGTTAGATTGGAAAGATCAATAAAGCGTTCTTCCCCATAAATCGCTTTGATCACCTCTTTGTCTTGCCCAATAGCAGCTGCAAGAAACAGCACCCCTTGTCGTTCATAGTCAGCGATCACCTGCTGAATATCTTCTTTGGCTTTTCCCCCTGTATAATCAGGAAGAGCTTTTGGCTGGCCATCACTGATATTCAAGAGTAATTTAGTGGTTGCCGGCTGATGAGCGAGCTTTTCAGCTAGCACGCGCAAGACAGCTCCATCACGGTTATTTTGCCGAGGCTTCATTGTCATGAGTTTCTCTGGCACAAATTCAAAGCCTTCATTAAATTCTTTGTATGCAAAAAGCGAGGTTTTTTCACGAGCGGTCACGTCCGCTGTATCGCCATAGATCATCAATGGCAAAGATAAACGTTGGGCAAAAGCATTCACCGCTAAGACCGCCTGTTGGGCATACAATATCCGATCTTCTCGAATCATCGAACCTGATTCATCGATGCGCAAAGCAAGAGCTAAGGAAGGCTGTTCGTGAGGTGGATTCTTCTTGTCAAAGGTCCGGAAATCCTGATACGCAACCTTGCTGGCATCAAAGCGTGTACCACTGTACTTACCTTTACTGTATGCCGAAGCTTGTTCGTTTTCCAATACTTCTTGGGTTTGCTTGATCAATGACTCTACGATCGGCAGCAACGGCTGCAAACGCTGTTGGGCCTCAGTCGCTTTTTCTAAATCGACGGGTGGTCGATGAACGATCAGCCCTTCTTTGGCATGGATCGATTCTTTCAATGCTTGTCGTGCTGCCTTTGATGCCGTGGTTTTCTTTTCTTTCTCCTGGGCTTCATACGCTTCGATCGACAAAGAATGAGAAGCAGGAGCTGCCTCTTGTGTCTCACTCCCAGCTTTTGCTTGGCCATCATGACTATTGCGTTCTAGTTCTTCTGAAAACGTCGCCTCAGTTGCTGCGCTTTTCGCTTCTTGTTTGTCAGAATCACTGGTTTCCATCGTTTCCGCCTCAGTTTCTTGATTGGCGGTCTCAAGGACTTGCTCATTTTTTAGGATGGGCGTGCCTTCTTCCACTACATTGCGTTGGTCAGCCTCTTCGCTGCTGATTCTGCGTCCTTTGATTTGTTCTTTAAAGGCATTTAGCGGTTGTCCAGAAAACAAAAGCCGCAATTGCGCCAATAACCCGGAAGCTTCTAGCGCCTGTTGTAAAAGAGAAAGCTCATTTGGATCGGTAGTGATTTTGTAGAGCACTTTGCTATCAATTGCTGTAAAGGGATCTTGTCCTTGTTTGACTGCATTTAACCAATAAAAATAGGACCGCATGCCCGCCACCCCTTTGATAGCGTTGGCTTTGGCGGTCACGTCTAATAAGCGGATGATTTCAGCCATTTTCTCTGCAGTCGTTTTGTCCGGATAATTGGTTTTGGCAATGCCTCGCTGCACCATGACTGCTAGCTCAGGTAAATCCATTTTTTCAGCGTGCTGCATCCGATCTCGCAAGGATTCGTTCAAGGGGCGGTTACCTTGGTAATTCCGATTCGTTGTGATGATCACCACACAGTCAGGGTGTCGTCGAACAAAGCCAGTCGGGATATTTAGCATCCCGTTTTGTTCAAGGGCCGAGTTTAGTGCCACTAGTACCGAAGCATCACGAATGACCGTTGGTTCTTGAATCTCAAGCAAATAGCCTTTTTCCAGCGCCCGTACGATTTCGGAGGGATAAAATTTATATTGAATCGTCGGTTGCTGATCACTGGTTTCAATCCGTTCGATCAGTTCCGCAAATTTCGCCCGTGCCCGCTCACGAGTCAAGGAAAAATGCCGCTGGATCAAAGCCAAGACATCTTCAAAACAATCACTTTGATAAATCGCATTCAGCAAGTCCTTGTCCTCTTCTTGGTCGGTGTTGATCACTGGTAATAAAGCACCAAATACATCTGACTTATCCATATCCGCAAAGCAGGTGATTTTGGTGTAGGGCAGTTGCAGGTCGGCAGAAAGTGCCTTTGCCAACTGAGTCTTACCCGACCCAGCATCGCCTTCCAGCAACACATTGAAGATCTTCATCTCTGGATCCGCCCAATTCAACGCGATCTCTGAAGCAATTCGTAGTTCTTCAGCACTGGTCTGATGACTTTGTGGTTTTTTCCAAATCATGGTTTGTTCTAATTTGCTAAAAGCGCGTCCTTTCGTTACGACAAAAGACGATTGATGTTGTGTCATGGCAATCTGCTCCTTTTCTTAATAACCTAGCTCATCTAAAAGCCGCTTTAGGATTTTGAAGCGTTCGCCGTATAGCTCGCCATCTTTTTGCAAGGAATCATAAAAAAGCAGAATGTCTTCATCGATTTTAGGATTTTCGGTGTCTACTTCAACAGTCATACGATTTCCTTGCAGGCCAATGATCTCGATCAACGGATTTTCAGGATCGTAAAACTTTTCATGGCGATAGGCCTCTTGAAAATACAAACTAGATTGCGCCACTAAGATTGCTAGATCTAAGTTTCTAGTGAGGGGTAGTTCTTCTGACTGACGAGACCATTTTTCACCTGTATGGCGCCAAACCTTGCCTGAGATATCGACTTTTCCGCGATCATTCCATTGTGCTAATCCGAGGGAAAGGCCTTTTGCATCTGTATGTAACGCATTTTTTCCGTCAACAGTATCATAGTCTTCCACTTTAATGACGGGCTTATGTTTCAAGTTTTCTGGTATTTTCATTATTCTCACTCCTTGTTTAGTAAATTAGTAATTTACTAGATAGAGTAAGTATAATGAGGAAGCTAGTTTGGAACAAGCAAAAGGTCTTTTCTAGTAGCTAGGGACAGATGTTTATAGAAAAAGCACTTGATAAGAAGCATCTAAAAACAAACGCTCTTAAAAAGTACTTTTTTATGACGCATTACTTCACTAACTCAATTGATTGAAAAAAAGGCGCAACGCTTGTTTTCTCTGATATGTAAGCTGTGCTTTAGGAATGCCTTGGATCGCCCCTTCAATGCCGTAGAGCATATGCAAGCAAGCGCCCGCATCACATTGGTGGCGGATAGTTAGAAAAACCTCTTCGGCCGTTTTTGTGCGTAGTTGTTCAGGGGTATTGATGCCGATACGCACCAGGTGATCCGCTAAAACCTGACCTACATTTGGTAATTTTTGCAGTTCATTCATAGGTTTCTCCTTTTTGATTGTGGTCATCTTGCCCCTCTTTCTCTTGACGAACCAACGCATAGAGCTTCATATCGAACAGCTGCTGGTTTTTCTCCGCATGCTTTCGCAAAACGCCTTCTAACGTAAAACCTGCCTTTTCCAACACACGACAAGAGGAATGATTCTTCGCAAAAGATTCAGCAGAAATACGAACGATAGTTGATGTAGTAAATACATAGTCACATAGTTGCTGAACGGCTTGCGTCATCAAGCCTTTTCCCCAATACTCTTGTGCAATAGAGTAGCCAATCTCAGCCGTTCTATAATGGATATTTTCTTTGCGAACAGCACGGATACTGCCGACTGCTCGGTCATCCACAGTGATCGCAAAGGCAAATTCTGCTTCCTCCACAGATCGAATATAGGCTTGTGCATCTGCGACCGTGTAGGGGAATGGCAACCCATCTCGTAAATAATCGTGGATGGTTTGATTATTTAACGCATGGGCTAAATCTTGTGCATCGCTCATTTGCCACCTTCTTAAGGAACACTTCATAGCAATTCCTTCTTTGTCAGTCCTTCATTTTGATCCTATTGTACGAGTTTGTGTGATTTTTTACAAGCGAATCTCAAAAAAGCAGAAAAAAGAACCAGCTAGACAAACGTCTAACTGGTTCTTACATACATCGTCTTGAAAAGATAATGGCGTGATAAACATAGAAAAAATAAAAATTATTGCGCTGAAATAGCGATCCCAATGGCTTTTTCTCCTAAATGCGTGCCGATAACTGGTCCGAAGTGACCAATCTCAATTTCTGCATTTGGGTATTTCGCTTGTAGCTTCGCTTTTTCTTCTTTCGCTACTTCTAAATTGTTGGCGTGGATTACATAAAATTTAACGGGCAATGCGATTTCTTGCTCCCGTTGACCAATGATATCTTCTGCGCGATTGAATGCTTTTTTACTGGAACGAATGCGCTCGTAAAGCACAATTTTACCTTGATCAAAGGTCAAGATCGGTTTGATTTTTAATAATCCGCCAATCAAGGCTGCCCCATTGGTTAAGCGACCGCCGCGAACCAAGTTATTCAAGTCGTCCACGATTAGATAGGCATAGGTATTGTCTCTGATAGTGTCCAGATGGGAAATGATCTCTTCGACGGTTTTGCCTTGACTTGATAGATCAAGAGCGGTTTCTACCATGTGACCCATCGGCATACTTGTGATTTTCGAATCGTAAGGAATGATTTGAACGCCTTCGATTTCATCGGTGATTCCATAAAGCGTTCCGATAAATCCAGAGATCCCGCTTGATAAGTGGATACTAATGATCGTGTCGTAACCGCGATCTTTCAATGACTCATATAAGGCTAACACTTCTCCTAATACCGGTTGAGAAGTGGTTGGGAATTCTTTGCTGTTTTTCAGCAAAGCGTAATACTCATCAGCTTCAATGTCGATACCCTCATTGTAGACTTTTCCATCTAAAATAACAGGAATCGGTATGATAAACAAATCTTCATGGTTTTTGATCCGTTCCGGCAGATAAGCTGTACTGTCAGTAACAACGGCTAATTTCATTCTTTTTCCTCGTTTCAACAAATTTCAAACGTCATTAATAATATAGCATAAATTTACTTACTTTCAAATGGTTTTCAGAACTTTTCATTCTGCTTACTCATTAAGAAAATTCCTGATCGCTTGTTGATTGGTTTCAAGATTGACGACTAACACACTTCCAGCACTCGCACTTGAACCGTATTGCCAAGAGTCAGCGACTGGGACAGTCAAGCTGTCGACTCCTCCCGCCCCTCGAGCAATCGAGAAGGTATTTTTTAATAGGAAAGACATTGGCAGGTTGGTGGAAGCATAGCCTAAGACTTTTCCTGCTGCATAAGGCAATTTTAAAATAGCTAAAGGATTTTTCATTTCGCTAAAGATCGCATCCATTACTTGCTGCTGTCGTCTTACACGACCGAAGTCACCTTCTTCGTCCATCCGAAAGCGTGCGTATTGCAACAGCTCAAGCCCATTCATTTGTTGTTGCCCTTGTTTGATGGCAACTTCAAGATTTTTACTCATATCTTTTTCCGCGTTGATAGCAACACCTGAGGGAAACAGTGTGTCGATCACTTTTTCAAAGGAACGAAAGTCAACTTTTGCATAATAGTTGGTTTCTAGCCCGAAATTCTCCGCTAATGTTTGTCTGACTAAATCAGCACCACCAAAGGCATACGCCGCATTGATCTTGTTTTCGCCATAACCGGGAATCGTAACTAAAGTATCCCGCATAAAGGAAAGCAGCTTCGGTTGCTTACTGGGACCATCTAATTGCAAAAGCATAATAGTGTCTGCGCGTCCAGCTTCTCCTTCACGACTATCACTACCAATGAGCAATATATTACGAGCACCATTAGCAGCGGCCGTACCATTAAAGGTCTCTTCATCAGTCGTAGCAAAAGCAGCGTCACTTCTTGCGACTTGCTGACCGACAAGAAACGCAATTAATGAATAGGCAAAAAGCACCAATAGTACCCGAACCACAATACGCAGAACTGGGTGCTTCCGCTTTTTCTTTTGTTTGGGTTGCTTGCTCTTCTTAAGCTTTTGCGGTTCTTGTTTGCTTTGTTCCTGGCCTTGATGCATCGCAGGTCCCTGAGCAGATAGCGGGGGGATTGCGCTTTTTCGTCCCTCAGATTTTTTTATTCCTACTTGTGACTGTTCTCGGGAACTTTGAGCCGCACGAGGGTCGCTTGCCCTAGGATGCTCGGTGTTTTGATACAAAATGTCTCTTACTGGCTCATCAGCAGACGAAGTAGAATCACTCGGTCTGACGCGCTGGTTTCTTCTTTTGGCTTCTCGGCGGGCAAAGATACTTTCTTTGGCTGCCTGACTGGATTCCTTTTCTAGCCGTTCATGCAGTTTTTTATTTTTTTCCATCCTGCTCATTGCTTCTGATCCTCCAACTAAAAAATAGCTCTCTGTCTATAAGGATACCCTAGACCTTATAGAAAGAAAGCTATTTTCTGAAATTTTAACCTTTTTCTAGGAAATTTCTTCATTTTTCTACCTTAGATGCTTTGATGCTCCTTGTCGTGTGCTCACAAATCCTGCTTGCTCATAAAATGATTTCACTTGATTTGCCGACCAAAAGTTTAGCGAGAGATCATCGAAGCCTTTTTCCAGCGCAACGTTTTCAGCAAATGCCAACAATTGTTTTCCAATATGCATCCCTTGGTACCGAGGGTCAACAGCGATCGCTGCAATTTCCAGCCACTTTCGTTCATGCATCATCGCATTTTGTGGCAAACGGACCTCTTGAAGATGCACAAAGCCACAAGGCTGTTCCGCCAACCAAGCGATAAAAAAGTGGTGGCTTGGCTCTTGCAGCTGCTGAGTGATTGCTTGTTCAAATCTTGGTTGATCAAAGGGCTTAAAAATCGTTGGGTACCATTGATGGTGCTGTGTTTGGATCTCTTTATGAAACGTTGCTAAAAGTGTTTCATCTTGGCTAATTCTTATTTTGACTTGAGTCATTTTTTGTCACTTCCTCAACAACATTTACCGAATACACGCCGAGAAGATGGACGTGTCCACCCAACAACTGAATCTCTTCAAAGGCATTTACAATCAGTTGCCACGGTTTGTCCATCACTAGATCGATCACGAAAAAGTATTCCACTAAGGTGGTTTTTGACGGCCGCGATTCAATTTTGCTTAAATCAATTTCTCGCCAGCCAAAGGTTGCTAAGATTTTGTGCAAGATTCCCGGGCGATTTGCTGGCAGCGTCACAAAAATCGTTGCTTTCTCGACGGTCTGCTCTGGTAATTGGGTGTTTGCTGCTTTCTTCGTCAAAACCCAAAACCGGGTTTGATTAAAGGCAACATCTTGAATATTGGTTTCTTTGATCGTTAACTGATAAGCCAAAGCGGCTTCTTTGGAAGCAATCGCCGCAACTGCTTCTTCTGGATGTTTTGCTACGTACGCTGCTGCAGTCGTTGTGGAAGCAACCGCCTCAACAGTAGCTCCAGCAAATCGGGCTTCGATGAAGTCGGCACATTGAGCCAAGGCTTGCGGATGAGAAATTATCTTAGTGATGGGACGGTAGTCTTTTGCTGTTTGCTGAGAAACTAACAATTGATGATTGATCGGTAAAATAATTTCCTGTTCGATGCTCAATTGATTTTGACGAAACAGTGTATCAATAGTGGCATGAACGGACCCTTCTAATGAGTTCTCGTTCGGAACGACCGCACGATCGATCACACCGTTAGCTAGCGCTTGAATACAAAGTGGAATCGATCCATAAGGGATACAGGCATTTTCTGGATACGCTTCTTGCGCAGCTAAATGCGTAAAGGAACTTTTCGGTCCTAAATAACCAATCTTCATTTTATGCACCTGCTTTGATCAAAATTTCCTGTACGATTTCTTCTGGTGTTTTGTTCGTCGTTTCAACGATCAATGAAGCAGTTTCTTCATAAAGAGGAATCCGAGGACGGTAAACAGCCAATATTTCTTCTGGTGATTTTGAGACGACTAAGGGACGAATGCTGCCAGTATCCGCCTTTAAGCGATGGATCAGTTCCTCGGGATCTGTTTTTAAATACACGACGAGCGGCATCTCTTTTAAAAGCTGACGGTTTTCTTCTTTTAATACGATGCCCCCACCAGTGGAAATAATTTGTTCCTTTGCCAAAGTTTTAGCTAAAATATCCGTTTCGATTTTGCGAAAGGCTTCCTCACCGTGTTGATCGAAAAAGTCTTGAATGGTCATGCCGATCTCAGCAACGATCAAGTCATCAAAATCCACATGAGACTGTTTCGTTTCTTCAGCCAAAAGACGACCAATCGTGGTTTTTCCAGCACCCATAAAGCCAATTAATATCACTTTTTTCACTCGCTGTTTCCTCCTTTAGCCAAACGTGCGACATCCTCAAAAAAATCAGGATAAGAAACTGCTACGGCTTCGGCTTTTTCTAATTCTACCTCTTCATCTGTCAATAAGGCGGCAATTTGCAGCATCATGCCGATGCGATGGTCCCCCCGACTTGACACACGTCCGCCATGCAAAGGGGTTGGACCGTTGATGATCAACCCGTCCTCGGTGGGAGTGATGTCCGCTCCTAGTTTTGTCAACTCTTCGGCAGTTGCATCAATTCGGTTGGTTTCTTTTACTTTTAGTTCTTCCGCATCTTTGATCACCGTTTTGCCATGCGCCTGCGTGGCTAACAACGCAATGATCGGCAATTCATCGATCAAGCGTGGGATAATATCGCCAGCGATGGTTACTGCCTGCAAGGTAGAACTTTGAACGGTAAGGTCAGCTGATTGATTCTGATCGTCTTGATTAGAAAAAGCAATCGAAGCACCCATCTCCTCTAGCACGTCAAGAATTCCTGTACGAGTGGGGTTGATCCCGACATTTTTTAAAACGATCTCACTTTCTGGCATAATCGCGCCGGCTGTTAAGAAAAAGGCAGCGGAGGAAATATCACCGGGAACAACTACTTCTTGTCCTTGGAGTGTTTGAGGTCCCGTCACAGTGATCGTTTTGCCTTGTGTTGTGATGACACCACCGAATTGACGGATCATTTCTTCGGTGTGGTTGCGGCTTGTTTCTTTTTCAATGATCGTAGATGTACCTTGTGCTTGTAGTGCCGCAAAAATCAGCGCTGATTTTACTTGAGCACTTGCTACGGGCATCTGATAATTGATGGGATGTAATGAAGCCGTGCCATTGATGGTGATCGGTGGGAACTCCGTCTGATCATGCCCTCTCACATTGACACCCATTTCTCTTAATGGCAGCATCACGCGATTCATTGGTCGTCTATTCAATGAGTCATCACCGAATAAGGTAGTTGTAAATGGCTGTCCAGCCAAAATCCCCATCATTAGACGAATCGTTGTACCAGAATTACCGATATCGATTGGTTCGTCAGCAGGCTTAAGACCATTAAAGCCCTGTCCTTCAATCGTGATCGTCTGACCGTCATCATGGATCGGAACCCCTAATGATTGAAATGCGTGAAGGGTGCTATAGCAGTCTTCTCCACGCAAGAAATTTCGGACAGTCGTTGTTCCTTCAGCTAACGCCCCGAACATGATACTGCGATGCGAGATCGATTTGTCAGCAGGGACCGCTATCGTCCCTTTTAAATGTGTTGCTTTTTTTAGTTTCATCCCAGCCTCCTATTTTTTTCGACACGAATAGGTCGTCTTGTTTTGGATCAGCTGCTCTGCTTGCAGCAAATCATTTTGCGTTTTGAATGAAATCTGTAAAACACCAATGATGTCTTCTCGAGTTTCAAGAATTTTTAAGTTGATCAAAGAGAGTTGATATTCGCTCAATAGCCCCGTCACTTCAGCCACAACACCGGGATGATCCGGTACATCGATGAATAGATCATAGAATGCCGGGATCGCACCATTTTGATCAACCGGCAATTGATCCCGTGTTTCCTTCGCGGATTCAAAGAACCGAAAGATCGCCCGTTCGTCTTTTTCCTGCAACCAGTGAGCCATGGTCGTCATTTGTTTTTGCCACTCATCGATCAACTGCAGTAGTTCCTGTCGATTACTCAATAAGATATCGGTCCACATGCGAGGATCTGAAGAAGCGATGCGAGTGATATCGCGAAAACCGCCTGCTGCAAGTTGTTGCGCTCTGGGGTGGGCTTGGTTGAAAGCGTCTGCCTGATTGACTAATCCAGAAGCAATAATATGGGGCAAATGGCTCAACATCCCTGTGATTTGATCATGCTCTTTTGGCGCAAGCGCCACATATTTGGCTCTGGTGCCGCGAAAAAGCTCTTGCAGCTCTTCCATCCGCTGACTTTTCGTCGGTGTGAAGATATAGTAAGCATTCTCGAAAAGGTTCTCATCGGCTGCTGTGATCCCTGATTTATGAGAGCCAGCCATCGGATGGCCCCCAATAAAATCAAAGGAAAAGGACTCGGCGAATTGGGTGATTTCCGCTTTGGTACTGCCGGTGTCTGTTACTAGCACCGAAGGCTTTAATGAAAGTGCCCCCAGTTCGGCAAGATATTTTTTGGTGATCTCTACCGGCAATGCCAACAAAATCACGTCGGCACGGACAGCACCTTCTGAAAATGAAGGGGGCACTTCGTCTACTAAACTTGTTGCTAATGCGATCTCATTGGTTTCCTGACAATCCCAGCCCATTAAATTCACTTGCGGATGTGCCTTTTTGATACATTTTGCTAAGGAAGCGCCGATCAATCCTAGACCGGCGACAAAAATATTTTGGTTCATGAAAAGAATCCTCATTTCTACTGGAATTTTTGCTGGTTCTTTAATCAGTAGGTTAACAAGTATTCTCGATACGCCTGAACAAATGCGGTCAATTCTGCGAATGAATCACTTGGGAACTTTTCTAATAGTTCATTGGCCACCACTGTCGCCACCACACTCTCACAAACAACGCTGGCTGCTGGTACAGCGGTGCTATCTGAGCGTTCGACGCTTGCTTTATACGGTTCTTTGCTGTCGATATCCACACTTTGCAACGGCTTGTACAAGGTCGGGATCGGCTTCATAACACCACGAACCACGATTGGTTCACCGTTCGTCATGCCGCCTTCAAACCCGCCAAGGTTGTTGCTGCGACGGGTATAGCCTCGTTGTTCGTCCCATAAAATCTCATCCATGACTTTGGAACCTGGCAAAACACCAGCCTCAAAGCCAACGCCGAACTCAGCACCTTTAAAGGCATTGATGCTGACCACGGCTTGGGCGATTTTCGCATCAAGTTTTTTGTCCCATTGCACGTAACTGCCTAAACCAGCAGGAACGCCGCCAACAAGTACTTCCACTACACCGCCGATCGTATCGCCATTTTTCTTCGTTTGATCGATCAGCTGCTTGATTTCTTCTTCGACTGACGGATCTAACACCCTTACTTCTGAAGCTTCAGAGCGTTCTGCGATTTCTTTGACGGTCAACCCTTCAGGAATTTCCGCTTTGATGCCGCCTAACATTGTTACATGACCCGCCACATCGATGCCAAGCTCCTTTAAAATTTTCTTCGCGATTGCTCCGATGGCTACCCGCATGGTCGTTTCACGAGCAGATGAGCGTTCCAAAACGTTTCGTAAATCTTGATGATGGTATTTCATGCCACCGACTAAGTCAGCATGACCAGGTCTTGGTCGTGCCACTCGTCGTAGTTTGCGGTCTTTTTCTGGTACCTCTTCGATCGCCATGACCTTGGTCCAGTTTTTCCAATCTTTGTTCTCAACCACTAAAGTCACAGGAGAGCCTAGTGTTTTTCCATGACGGATACCCGAAGTGATACGGACTTGGTCTTTTTCAATCAGCATCCGTCCCCCACGGCCATAGCCGGTTTGTCGTCTCGCTAATTCAAAATTAATGTCTTCTGCTGTTAATGGCAATCCTGCCGGTAAACCTTCGATAATGGCGGTCAACTCTGGTCCATGTGATTCGCCTGCTGTAATATAACGCATGATCCGTTACCTTCCTTTCTTATAATAGGTAGTCTTTGATTTTTTCAGTCGGGATCGTCATGATTTTCGCCTGTCCGATCGCTTCTAATAGAATAATCTTCAATTGTTGCCCACGGGCTTTTTTATCATGAGTGATTGCTTGGTATAATTGCTCTTTATCTATTTCACTTGGTGTGATCGGCAAATGAAACTTCTCAACCATTTCTGTAAGCTGCTGGGTCGTACCTTTTGGTGTTAATCCGATGGCTTCTGCATGACGGGTGATCATGATCATCCCCATTGCAACCCCTTCGCCATGACTGGTGTCAAACGCAGCTGTTCTTTCTAAGCCATGCCCGATCGTATGACCGAAGTTCAGTGTCAGACGACTGCCATGATCAAAAGGATCTTCTTCTACTACTTTTTGTTTTACCTTTAAAGAAGCAGTGATTACTTTCTCAGCATGTGCCAAAAGATCGACTTCATCTTTCAAACCTGCTAACGTTTGCCAAAGCTCAGGATCTGCAATAGCGGCTGACTTGATGATTTCAGCAATGCCTTCTTGGACGCGTTTGAGGGGCAAACTTGTAAGTAAATCTGGATCGATCATCACACCGGCTGGTTGTGCAAATGTCCCGACGAGATTCTTGGCACTGCCAGTATTTACAGCTGTTTTTCCGCCGATACTTGAATCGACCTGTGCCAATAACGTCGTTGGAATCTGCAAGAAATCAATGCCGCGCATATAAGTAGAAGCAACAAATCCTCCAAGATCACCAATCACACCGCCACCAAGGGCAATGATCCCATCGCTTCTGGTCATTCCGAGTTGGGCAAGACCATCATATAAATTAGCTGCTTGCTCTAGTGATTTGCTTTTTTCGCCAGCTGGTACGACTAACAGTGTTGCCTCAAACCCTGCAGCGGTCAAGGAATCGACGATTTGTCCGCCATACAGGGGTGCGACGTTGCTGTCTGTAATGACGGCAATACGCTGTTTGTCCCACAACTGTTGCACCCAGGTTCCGACGTTTTGAAACGCCCCTCGTTTGATGAGGATATCATAGGAATGTTCTTCTAAATGAATGTGTAACATTGATTTTTGCACCTCTTTTATTGGTTGTCTTGACGCTTAGTCTTGCAACGCTTTGATTTCTTTCATCGCTTTTTCCATGATATGGACTTCTTTCATCATGTTCATGTACGTTTTTTCATTAAGTGATTGAGGACCATCAGACCAAGCATTGGCTGGATCTGGATGGATCTCAACGATCATCCCATCGGCGCCAGCAGCAACACCCGCTCTAGCCATAGGCGGTACAAGATCCCAGATACCTGTTCCATGACTAGGATCAACGATGATTGGGAAGTGGCTCAGTTTTTTGATGATTGGTACCGCGCTTAAATCAAAGGTATTACGGGTTGCTGTTTCGTAAGTTCGGATCCCACGTTCAATGAAAATCACTTCACTTTTATCTTGAACGGCGATGTATTCCGCTGCATTCAACCATTCGTCGATCGTGCCAGAGATGCCTCGTTTAAGGCCAATTGGTTTCCCAGTTTTCCCAACGGCAGCTAGCAATTTGAAGTTTTGCATGTTCCGAGCACCAATCTGCAAAATGTCACTGTATTCCGCAACCATATCGATATGTCCTTCGTCCATGACTTCTGTGATGACTTTCATGCCCGTTTCATCCGCTGCTTGACGAATGTATTTTAGCCCTTCTTCTTCCAGCCCTTGGAATGCGTATGGCGACGTGCGTGGTTTGAAGGCACCACCACGTAAGATTTGGGTACCACCAGCTTTAGCGATTCGGGCACATTCACGAATTTGGTCTAAGCCTTCAATCGAACATGGACCAGCCATCGTAACAAAGTTGCCGTCACCGATTTTCACGCCATCTACATCCACAACCGTATCTTGCGGATGGAACTCACGAGAGGTCAATTTGTAGGTGTTTGAGATCCGAATGGCATCTTCGACACCCTCGTAGCTGCGAAAAGCAACATCTTGGATGCGGCGGGTATCCCCTTTTAAGCCGATAACGACCTGTTCTTTTCCTTGGTTGACTTGAACATCTAAGCCTTCTTTTTTGATTCTTGTTACAACAACTTCAACTTGTTCTGGCGTAGCGCCTGGTTTCATAATTACGATCATTTTTTCTTCCTACTTTCGTTTTTTTCTGTTTTTTATTTTTTACATGGATTCGATGAGTGCTTTGACCTTTTCAACAGGCATCGCTTTGCCAGTCCAAAGTTCAAATGCGGCTGCACCTTGATAGAGTAGCATGCTTAAGCCGTTTGCAGTTTTGGCGCCGACTGCTTTCGCATCTTTCAAAAGCTGCGTTTCTCTTGGATTATAGATGACATCATAGACAGCTAATGATTCCCGTAGGAGTGTTTTATCTTTCAGAGGACTTACGGTATCATTTGGTTTCATTCCCACGCCCGTGGCATTTACCAATAAGCTGCTTTGATCGATGGCTGTTTTTAAAGCCATCTGATCTTCTAAGTCGGTTAAGGTAATTTCACAAGCTGTTTTTTGTGCAATCTGTGTTAATTTTTCTTGGATGATTGGATAAAACTCATCCTTGCGGTTAAAGACATGGATCGTTTTGACGCCGTCTAGTGCGGCTTGGCTAATGATCGCTGTCGCCGCTCCGCCAGCTCCAATCACCGTCATGGTGTCGCCAATGATGGATACTTGAATGTCCTCAAGAGCTCGCATAAAGCCGATGCCGTCTGTATTGTGCCCAATCAAGCGACCTTCTTGATTGACGATCGTATTGATTGCGCCGATCAACTCGGCTGCTGGTGAACATTCATCCATCAGCGCTACTGCCGCCATTTTATGAGGCATCGATAAATTGACACCTAAGAGGTCCAACTGACGGATGCTTTGGATACTAGCGGCTAAATCGTCCGGCTCAACATCAAAGGCCAGATACACGGCGTCGATCCCTTGTTCTTCAAAAGAAAGATTGTGCATCGCTGGAGAGATGCTGTGTTTGGCTGGTTTGGCAAATAGTGCCGCCAACCGTGTGTGTCCGGTTATCATTTGTTTCATCTGGTTCATTCCTTTCAACAAAAAAAGATGTCCACCGTAAATTTAAGAATCTACAGTGAACACCTTCAAACATTACATAACGACAGAGCCGATATGTGAATATAAAAAATAGCCACTATAGATTTTACGATCTACGTGGCTGCGAATTCATTACAAAATGCTCTAGCCATCATAGATACAAACTTAGCGTTTGTACCCATGCCTTCATGAATACAAACCTATCTAAAATAGCTAAAGTAATATTTATTCAGTTGTGTGGGGTTCGTTAGCAATAATTTTTGCATAGTCGTTCGCTCCAAACTGATGTAAGATTGACCTAAGTATAGGTTTAACTTTGAAAGATGTCAATGATTTTTTCTTATTTTTTTCATTTATTTGATTGTTTTTTTTGAAAACACTGTTCTATCAAGGGTTTATAAGTCATCCTCAAAGAACAGTAATAGTTCTGGTAAGCTTAATTGCGCTTTTTCCTCTGCTGAAAGATCTTTTACGATCTCCCCTTTTCTGAGCAGGATCAAGCGGTCCCCGTATTTTAATGCATCTTCCATCCGATGGGTGATCATTAGACAGGTCAGGTTTTGTTCTTCCACGCGTTTTGCAGTGATTTGCATCAGCTGTTTGGAGGTCTTTGGATCTAACGCAGCCGTATGTTCATCTAGCAACAACAGTTTTGGTGTTTGAATCGTTGCCATCAATAAACTTAATGCCTGTCGTTGACCACCAGATAAACTGCCCGTTGGCGTATCCAAATGATTTTCCAACCCGTTGCCGATTTCTTTACAAAGCGCAAAGAACATTTCCCTTTGTCCTTGGAGTTGTCGAAGACCAAGTGACCGTTTTTGTCCTCTTTTTTGGGCTAACAGCAGATTTTCTGCCACTGTCATACGGGGAGCAGTGCCCATTTTCGGATCTTGGAAAACCCGCGCCAAAAAGCGTGCGCGTTTTTCTTCCGAAAGTGTAGTCACATTTTGATCATCGATCATCACTTGCCCACTCGTCAAGGGCATGGTGCCTGAGATGCAGTTGAATAACGTGCTTTTGCCGGCGCCGTTTCCTCCAACGACCGTGACAAATTCTCCTGGCTTTAAAGAAAGATCGATTTTATTCAAGAGCACTTTTTTCTCATTTGGTCCGTTGCCGACAACTTTAAAGGCTTTTTTTAAGGCTAACATTATTCGTCCTCCGTTTCAAAACCAGTGCGTAGATGCAAGGCTTGTTTAAATTGAGGGATCAACAAGCAGATCGTCAAGACGATTGCAGAGAAGATCTTCAAGTAGGTCGTATCAAATCCAGCTTTGATCACAAATAGGATCAATAATTGGTAAATAATGCTGCCGATCACAATAGCGATCAAACGTTCCAGCAAGGTCAGTTCCCCGTATAACACTTCACCAATGATGATTGACGCCAGTCCGATAACGATCACACCGATACCTTTGCTAATGTCGGCATAGCCGTCATTTTGCGCAATCAATGCGCCTGAGAGTGCGATCACGCCATTGGAGACGATCAATCCAATGATTTTCATTCGATCGGTATTGATCCCCATCGATTTTGCCATATGCTCATTATCACCTGTAGCGATGTAAGCTTGACCTAAATTCGTATGGAAAAAGTAAACCAAGACGCCTCCGATCAACAAGACCATGATCAATCCAATGATCACCGTATCATAATAATTCGGTAAATTCATTCTAGTAAAAAAATCTTGAATTTTCGGTTGGTTTAATAAAGAGAGGTTGGGTGAGCGCATCACAAACAGCATGACCGAGTTCAATGAAGACATCACCAAGATTCCAGCTAAAATCACGGGAATTTTGCCTTTTGTATAAAGAAGTCCTGTCACACAGCCCGCACACATCCCAGCCAATACTCCTAAACAAGTCGCTAAGACGGGCGACACCCCATGGGTGATCGCTGTCACACAGACAGCACCGCCTAACGGAAAGGACCCTTCCGTCGTCATATCCGGGAAATTCAAAATTCGATAGGTCATAAAAATCCCTAATCCCAGGATTCCCCAAAGTAGTCCTTGCCCTATTGCTGAAACAATCATCATTCTTCCTCCATATTCTTACAAGTTTTCTCTTTCAAGACCCTCTCGATGATCGCAGGTGATCGCTGTTCTGGGTAGTTACTCATCACTTGCTTCGCTTTCTGGCGTCGTTGTAATCAGTTTCGCCTCGTCTTTGAGGTTTTCTGGGATAGTGATGCCCAATAACTGCGCCTGAGTTTCATTGATGATCGTTTCGCCATCGCTGAATGTATAGATCGGTGTTGTCGCAGGTTCTGCTGTCCCATCAAGAATTGCTGCCACCATCTTCCCAGTTTCCACGCCTATCGTAAATTGATCTTGTCCGACCGTTGCCAAACCGCCTTGTTCCACCATCGTGTCTACGGAAGTAATGATTGGTGTTTTTGATTTATTGGCTTCTTGAACTACGGTCTGCATAGCATTTGCGATCGTATTGTCTAACGGAATATAGATAAAATCGACTTCCCGTGCCATCACTTGCACCATTTGCGCAATTTCATTACTTGAAGGAACGGCATAGGATTTGCTGGTCAAGCCATTTTCTTCGGCAGCAGCTTCTGCTTCTGCCACTTGGTATTTCGAATTGTCTTCGGTCGAAGAATACAAAATACCGACTGTTTTTGCCTCTGGCAGCAAATCTTTTGCTAGTTTGATTTGTGCAGCAACTGGTGCTTTATCGGAAACACCAGTGATATTGCCGCCGGGTTGATCCATATCTGCCACCAGATTTGCCCCAACTGGATCAGTGACCGCTCCTAAAACGATCGGTACATCCTGAGTGACATTCGCCAACGCTTGTGCTGCGGGTGTTGCTACCCCAACCAAAACGTCGGCATCTTTATTTAGCAGCTGCTGACTCATCGTTGCCAATTTGCTTTGATCCGCTTGACCGTTCTGGAATTCGATCGTCAAGTTGTCCCCTTCGGTATAGCCTGATTCTTTAAGGCCTTCTTTGATCCCCTCGGTGATCGCATCCAGTGCTTCATGACTGACAAATTGTAAGATCCCGACTGTTTTTTCAGCTTTTTCTACTGGTTCCGAAGTCTCACTAGCTTGATTGGTCCCACTTCTCATTCCTAACTGATAGACAAATGTCGCTCCTAAAAATAATAAAATAACGGCAACCGATGCAATTAATCCCTTGTTTTTCATTTTTCATTCTCCTTTTTCTGCTTACGTTTTTCGTGTTTTTCATTTTATGGTTTTTGAGAACAAAAAAAGCAACTGCCTATGTGACGGCAATTGCAAGTAAGCAAAAGCCGCATAGAAGCTTGTCCTATGCGGCGATAAATTCAACTACCAGCATAGATACAGCACTTTAGAAGGTTCTCTAAAAAGTTGTATCTATGGAATGAGGTCCCATCAATACAACTATCTACGCCAGTTTTGCCATGATTTCACTTGCAATGGAATAAATAGTTTCATGATTGTTCCTCCTTCTCAACTTGTTTTCTTTCTTGATTGAATTCAGTTTAGCTTATTGATAAAAAAACGTCAACAATTTTCTGTCAAATTGTCAGATTTTTTTATCGATCATTGGCAGAAGAACGAATCGTCCACATCGGTAAACGATTCAATTCTGGGATGAATTCCGTTGTTGGCTGCTCAAATGAATCAAAGGTAAAGCGATTTTTCTCAACCCCTTCTTCATAAAAAACAAACGTCACTTTATCAGGATCAACGCTGTATTCATTGGAGAAAAAAGCCGCATCATAGACGATTGGATAATAAAAAAATGTCCGATTCAGCTCATCTTCTTGCGCTTGGATCAGATCAAATACTTGATCGAGTTGAGGTCCGTTGGGCTTACTAAACATCACCGAGATCGCTCGTGTTTCACGAATCGTCTTGTCTGCAGTCAGATAAGGCAATGGCTGTACTTTTTCTGACGGCAGCTTGTCAAAAGCGATCCGATCCACTAAAGAAGCATTGATACGATTTTGAGAAAAGACGATCAAACCTGCGAAGACCAGTGCGAAAAGAATTCCCCCGATCAGCGTGAAAATCGTTTTTTTCTGATCTCGATAAAGATCATCTAAAAAAGCTTGCCAGCTTTCAACTATTTTTTCTTTCGTGTAATGAACAAAGTTCCTAACTTGTTCCATAATTTGCCCACCTTTTTTAAAAATCCTACTATTAATTCATACTATCAATTCCCTCCTAGAACGTCAAGAAACTTCACATTTCTTCGATAATTCGGTAAGATAAAAGAAAACGGTAAAGGAGTCATTATGCATAATCTAGCTGATTCATTGATGTCTGGAGCCAATCCAATCTTCGATTTCATCGTTGTCTGTTTGAACTTTCTCTCCATTTTTGTCATCGTTTGGGGTGTATTGATCGCAGGCATTGACTTTGTGCGCTACGAATTAACAGAAAAGGATCGATTGGTGGCAGCCAGAGAGAATAATTTTATCCGCAATTATTTAGGGAGCTATGTCTTATTAGGTCTGGAGATCTTGATTGCAGCAGATATTATTGAGACGATCATCCACCCTACTTTCGAAGACATCGTACGTCTAGCTGCCGTCGTTATTATTCGGACAGTCATCTCTTATTTTTTGAATAAGGAAATCGAGCGTGCACTGCAAACCACCGATCACCAACCTACCAAGAAAAAGGAAAGCTAGCTGCCATGGCTTTTCTTTGGATTCTTCGGTATAATAGATAGGAATATTTGACATTGGAAGGATCAATCCCTCAGTCAAACTATCCTTAAAAGAAAAGAGGGAAACAATATGTCTTTTGATGGTGTCTTTACCCATTTAATGGTCCAAGAATTACAAGATCAATTAACCAGTGGACGTGTAAACAAAATTCATCAACCTTATGAAAATGAGGTCGTATTTGTGATTCGTTCCCAAGGGAAAAATCACAAACTTTTGCTATCCGCACACCCCACCTATGCTCGTGTACAATGCACAACGATCGCCTATAGCAATCCAGAAACCCCACCGAATTTCTTGATGATGCTACGGAAATATTTAGAAGGGGCGATCTTAGAATCAATCGAACAAATCGACAATGACCGTGTGATCCATTTTCATTTCACGCGACGAGATGAATTAGGTGATTTGCAAGCCCTCGTCTTGATCGTCGAACTGATGGGCCGTCACAGTACGATTTTATTAATGAATAAGACGAGCGGAAAAATCGTCGATACGATCAAACACATTGGTCATTCCCAAAATACGTATCGTACCTTATTGCCAGGTGCTGTCTATGTTGCACCACCAATGCAATCGACGCTTAATCCTTTCACAGCCTCTCGCACCAAAATTTTTGAAGAATTATCTACTCTTGATCCATTGACGGCAAAAGAACTTCAACAACGATTCCAAGGCTTAGGCCGCGATACAGCAGAAGAATTGATCGCTCGAATCAATGCCAATCCCAATGAAAAACTGCGTCAGTGGGAAGCTTTCTTTACAGAGCTTACCCAGGAGCTAGTACCAAGTTATCTCCAGTCAGAGAAAAAGGAATATTTTACACCAATTCCCTATCCATCATTGATCGATGCAACCACCACTGTCACCCATTATCAGAGTCTGAGTGAGCTTTTAGATGCGTTTTATCACGACAAGGCGGAAAGAGATCGGGTCAAACAACAAGGTGGCGAATTACTGAAAAAAATTGAGAATGAACTGAAACGGAACCAGTTGAAGTTAAAGAAACGCCAACAAACGTTGATCGATTCAGAAAACGCCGAAGAATTCCGTCAAAAAGGTGAGCTTTTGACGACCTTTATGAATCAAGTCCCCCGTGGTGCTGCTTCAGTTGATTTGGAAAATTATTATGATGAGAATCGGCTTTTGACGATCAAACTCGATCCTGCTCTTTCTCCCAATCAAAATGCTCAGAAATATTTTCAACGTTACCAGAAATTAAAAAATGCAGTCAAACTGATCCATCAGCAGATTGCCGAAACGAAAGAAGAAATCGCGTATCTCGAATCCGTGTTAGCCCAATTAGAAATCGCCTCTCCCATGGATCTGGCGGTTATTCGGGAAGAACTGATCGCACAAGGCTATGTCAAAAATCGGGCGAAACAGCGTAAAAAAGCTGCTCCTTCGCAACCAGAACGATTTCTTTCTTCAGACGGAACTGAAATTTTCGTCGGAAAAAACAATTTACAAAATGACCAACTGACCTTAAAAACAGCTCGTAAGAGTGATATCTGGCTGCATACCAAAAATATTCCTGGCTCTCATGTCATCATTCGTTCGGATGATCCTAGTGAGACAACCTTAATGGAAGCTGCAGAGCTTGCCGCATATTTCTCAAAATATCGTCAATCTGCCCAAGTACCGGTGGACTACGTGCAAGTCAAACATATTCGGAAACCGAATGGTGCCAAGCCTGGATTCGTCATTTATGAGAATCAAAAAACACTTTTTGTGACACCTGATGAGGGAATTTTGAGATTAAAACAGTCCTAGCTGTTTCTAAGTTTATTCGGATCAAAAAATCATAAAGTAATCAATCAAAAAACCGATCATAAGCGCTGCGAAGAGGCACGCGCTTGTAATCGGTTTTTATGCTTTTTCGTTCTCTCTACTGCTCTTTCAGCAACAATTTTGCTTAGCTTGTACCACAAAAGGCAAGCCTTCTCAGAATTCAGCCATCAACATATCTGCTAGATCCGCTAGAATGGCAATTGAACAGCACCTGCAGCTAATAGTTTCTGCTGGCTAATAAATCCCGCCATCCTCCATAGTGACTTTCTTCTCAAAATCAAAATGATACAGCTTTTCCCAGTGATTGATATTCAACGTTCCTTTGGTCAAACGGATCGCTAGAAAACAACAGCCTTTATCATTCTCATTGTTGACTTCGTCGTACCAGACAAAGGCTTTGCGAATTTTGCTTCTTAATTCTGCATTTTTAGGGTCTAGTACCCACCCTAAATTCTCTCCTTGACCGATCGCAGTAAACCATTCACCACTGACAGCAATCGCAACTGCTGAATTCTTACTGATTTGCTTCATTTTGTTTGATTGCTCATGAGTTGACACGTAAAAAACGCCGTCTTCATAAAAAGCATCTACTTCTCGGACGACTGGCTGTGTTCCTCCCTTGTCATTCTCGTTACAAGCAGCCGTGGCAAGGGCGATCACATTGTCTTTAAAATGTCCGAATTTTTCTTCAAGTAGTTTTACTCCTTCTTCAAACTGAGTCATTGTACTGTTCCTCCTTACATCTCACTTCTTTTTTTAAAAGGAATCCATAATTCAACATGAACGACCTGATTTTCTTTTTTTTGATATAGCTCAGGGAAAAAATCCTCAGCAATCCACCCATACTTCTTTAACCAGAAACGGGTATAGCGCATCGCCTTCCCCATATTGATGATCAGTTGCTCTGAAATCGTATCAAAACTGCAAACAACGTAATCCCGAGCCGGTAGCGTCCATTCACTGAAGGTCGATCCCTGTGAGTCATCACCTACTTGGCCAACAAAGTAACTCGAATAGCCTTCTGGCGCATCTCCTGGAAACGAAACACCGATCTGGTAGTTGGCTTTTCCCGGTTGATTGGCAATCTTTTGAAGAAATTCATGCCAAATTTCTTCAATCGGGTCGATCCCTGTTCGTTGCCCTAGCATTTTCCCATAGTTGAATGGGTAGTAACCGACGATCCCATAGAAGACCAGCGGATGCGGATTGCTTTTTTTCTGGATTTCTAAAACAACCCCTTCACTGATCAATGGGATACCCTCTTCCGTCACAATATAGCCTAATGAAAGATCTGGCTTATCAAAGTTTTGTAAGCCAATGGGCTTTTTCTGATAAAGCGAGGGTGAAATTCTATAGACCGTTTTAAACGTTCTTGAAAAAACGGCATGACTGCTAAAGCCGACTTCAAAAGCGACATCTATGACTCGCTTCTTTTGGTTTTTCAATAAAAGCGCACCACTTGCCAAACGACGCAGTTTTATATATTCCCTAACAGAAATTTTAACCAAACGAGTGAATAAGCGCTGATAATAAAAAACGGACAATGATGCAACTTGCGCCAACGTTTCGATCTCTAATGGCTCGGTAAGATTGTCTTCAATATAATCGATTGATTTTTGGATTGCCTCCCATGCATGCATATGAATTTCCTTTCTTTTACTATAAAATAATTCGCTAAAAAAGCTTTACCGTGTCTGCTCATTTTCAATTGAATTTATTGTGTTTTATTTCACAATAAAACGAATGCTTAGAACTTGCTTATTAATTAGTTTAGCATAGCCTTTGTGCTCGATGGCCATGAAAATAAAAAAAGACGAGAATTTTCGTCTTTTTTTCCGTTCGTTTTAAACTATTGTATTGCTTGAAGGTTCCCACTACGTCGGGTTTTATAGGATAATCAGAAGAGAAGTCCGAAAAAAAATACGTAAAAGGAACCATTTTTATAAATCAATAGAAATAAATAGGCCGATCTTTGCGGTCTTGTAATGGGCGATTATTATTTTCTAATACTTCTTCGCGGAATTCTAAAATGAAGCGACGGCTCATCTCCCCAATCCAGTCAAAGACAAACCAGTTGATTGGCCCTTTCGTTGGTGGGGTCGTCAAGGAACCAACATAATGAAAATGGTGGGTGCGCTCTGGCAAGAACATGCTCGGATCAAACCATTGGGTGTGGTTCTCAAAGTCCCAGATGCTGTCGTCTTGCTGATTGCAGATCCAGTTGAGTTTATCCGTCAGTTTGAATAAGATACCCACCACCAAGTTTTCTCCGTCATCATTCATATGAACGAGATGAAACTCTAACTCTTGCTGCTCGTCATCGATAATGTGTTCAGATGGCATGTGAAAATGAATATCCGTCAAATAGTAGTTGATCCCTTTAAATGTGACATAGCTTTCTTTGTTATAAGGAACGAAGTGAATCGTATTTTTGAATTCTTTTTCCGTGAACCGCTCTCGTTTATAGTGAAAAGCCAAGTCCTGATCGATGGGTTCTTCGGTCTCATCGTGGACTAAAGCGATTGGGGATTGGTAAGGAAATTCGGCACCTTGTGCATACCAGTCGCACAAAGTGTGCCAATGTTCAGGTCCATTGTCTCCGGAATAACTCCAGGGAACGTCCATATTTCTTTTCAAAAAAAACAGCCTCCTAATTCAAGTTGACAGCAAGGTATAGCCCTTCCTATCAAAAAACTTTCTCCCAATGCTATCAGAAAATAGGTAAAAATAAAACGAATATGCTTGGTCATTTCCTCACATATCCGTTTCTTATTTCAATTCCTTATTCACTCAACCAAGCAGCAGGATCTTTACGCCACTCTTGTAACAGGGCAACATCAGATTCTTGAATAGCACCCGTTTCTAAAGCCGACTCGATCAACGCTGTATAGTTTGTCAAAGTCACATAGGATAAACCTGCTTGATCAAAATTTTCTTGGACTTGAGGCAGCTCGTAAGTAAAGATCGCAGCGACGCCTAATACATCGGCTCCTTCTCTTTTGGCTGCTTCACAAGCTTCTAAGACACTGCCACCTGTTGACAATAAATCTTCAATGACGACCATTTTTTGATTTGGTTGAATACGCCCTTCAATTTGATTGCCTTTACCGTGTTCTTTTGCTTTGCTGCGAATATAAACCATTGGCAAATCTAACAATTCAGCGACCCATGCAGCATGGGGAATCCCAGCTGTTGCGGTCCCTGCAATCACTTCTGCTTCTGGGTAAGTCGTTTTGATGACTGCAGCTAAGCCTTTAGCAATGGCGCGACGTACATGTGGATAACTCATAGTGATTCGATTGTCGCAGTAAATAGGGCTTTTGATGCCGCTTGCCCAAGTAAATGGTTCATTCGGTCGTAAGAAAATCGCCTCGATGTCTAAAAGATCTTTGGCGATTTGATTGGATTGTTCTTTCATTGGCTAGCTTCCTTCCATTCTTGTTTTATTTGCAGATAACTTTCATACGGTGCCTTAGATTGGGTGATTGGACGTCCCACAACGATCATGGTAGCCCCTGTTTTACGAGCTTGTGCAGGTGTCATGATCCGTTTTTGATCACCAACTTCACTGCCGGCTGGTCGGATACCAGGCGTCAAGCGTATGAAGGCATCCGTTGTCCTTTGTTTGATCTGCTTTGCTTCGTGAGCGGAGCAAACAACACCGTCTAACCCAGCTTTTTGGGCACAAGTGGCGTAATGCATGACACTTTCTTGCAGTGACGTCATGATCTGCTGATCATGATGCATTTGTGCCTCACTAGTGGAGGTCAATTGGGTAACTGCAATCAAATCAGGAACTTTGTGCCCTGCGGGGGTTCCTTGCTGCAGGCCTTTTTTAGCAGCAGTCATCATTTCGATCCCACCGGCTGCATGAACATTCGTCAAAGCCACACCTAAAGAAGCTAAGCGTTCCATTGCTCGTCCTACTGTATTGGGAATATCATGTAGTTTTAAATCTAAAAAAATATCATGACCACAGTCTTTTAACCAAGTAACGATCGCTGGTCCTTCTTGGTAGAAAATCTCCATTCCCACTTTCACAAACAACTTTTCCTCTTTAGGAAAATGCGCTAAAAAAGTTTCAATAGCCTGTTTGTTAGGAAAATCTAAGGCAATAATTGGCCGTTCACTCATCACATGTGCTCCTCTCTCACTTCTTTTATCAGCTGTTCCAAAGAAGGGATTCCTAATTCTGCCATTCGTATAGGCAATTCTTCAATCAACTTTGGGCAAATGTAAGGATCGGTAAAGTTTGCGGTTCCGACTGCAACAGCACTAGCACCTGCCAGATACATTTCAAGGACATCATCCACTGACATCACGCCCCCCATGCCAATAATTGGTAATTGAGAAACTTGCGCCACTTGTTTGATCAGGCGAATCGCCACTGGTTTGATTGACGGACCAGACAAGCCCCCCGTTTGGTTAGCTAAAATTGGTTTCCGTGTTTTTAGATCGATCCGCATGCCTAAAAGTGTATTGATCATCGTAAACCCGTCGGCGCCGCCTGCTTCGATCGCTTGCGCAATTGGGACGATATCCGTCACATTCGGCGAAAGTTTGACATAGATCGGCACTTGCGAGACTTTTTTGACCGCTTCAGTCAATGCACCAGCAACCGTAGGATCGGTTCCGAACGTGATGCCGCCATGCTTGACGTTCGGGCAAGAGATATTCAATTCGATCGCTTTGACATTTTCTGCCTGACTGATTTCCTGACACACAAGAACATAATCTTCGACGGTCGAACCGGCAACATTCGCGATGATTGGCAAATCGGGGTGTTTTTGAGCCAAGTCGGGCAAAATTTGATTCATGACCGCTTCTAACCCAGGATTTTGCAACCCGATGGCATTTAACATACCGCTAGGCGTTTCTGCTACCCTTGGGCTCGGATTGCCGAAACGTGGTTCAGGTGTGGTCGCTTTGATCATCACCGCACCTAATTGACTGATGTCATAATATTTATCATATTCTGCACCAAACCCAAAACAGCCGCTGGCAGGCATGATCGGATTTTTTAGACTCAATCCGGGTAGCTCGACATTGATCGACATTAAATGACCACCTTTCTCGCCTGAAATACAGGCCCTTCGTCACAAACTTTGACACTTTTTGTGCCTTGTTCATCATCTTTCGTATGGCAAACACAGGCATAACAGGCACCCATCCCGCAAGCCATTCGCGCCTCCATTGATAATTGAACATCTGGAAGGTCTTCGAAAAGCTGGGCGGTGGTTTTTAAAAGACCGTTATTTCCGCAAGCAAAGACCGCCGCAGGTGTTTGCTCTGCAGCTAATAACAGGTTGCCAACATTTCCTTGTAAACCCGCGCTGCCATCATCGGTAGCGATCCTCGTATCTCCCAGTGCGCGAAATTCCTCTTCATAATACATAACGTCTTTGCTGGCAAAGCCCAAAAAGTGAATGACGTGGACGCCTTGTTGTGTCAGGCGTTTCGATAATTCATAGAGCGGCGGTACACCGATACCGCCACCTACGATAAATGCAGTGTCCCCCTGGTTTAAATGATGATAGCGAAACCCATTTCCTAACGGCCCCATCACATCGATTGGATCACCAACAGTCATTTCTGAAAAAATTCTTGTGCCATCTCCTTCGACCCGATAAATGATTCGGCATTCTTTTTTCTCAGCATCAATATGATTGATACTGATCGGTCGGCGAAGAAGAAAGGCATTTTGAGGAACCCGCAGGTGTAGAAATTGCCCTGGGGTCCTCATCTCATTGACTAATTCACCCGTCAATGTCATTTCAAAAATCCGCGGTGCCAGTTGACGCTGTTTGCTGATGGTCATGATTTCTTGCTTCATCAAAAAACTCCTTTATCTGCGTTAAATTGCTTTTGTTGAAAAACTGCGGGATTCCATCACTTTTAGAATCGCATCCGCTGTATCAAGAGAAGTAAAGGTCGGTACACCATGTTCCACCGCTTCTCGGCGGATGATAAATCCGTCTTCCGTTGCATTTTGGCGATCTTTGTCCATGGTATTGACTACTACTTGGGTCGTTCCTTTACGGATCAAATCAACAACCGTTTCTTCTGCTTGCTGTTCGGAAATCTTGGCAACCCGAGTCACTTGTAGTCCTTTTTCTTCAAAGTAATCGGCGGTTCCATTGGTAGCCAATAAGGTGAAGCCGACCTCTACGAAACGCGCTGCCAGTGCTGCTGCCTCTTCTTTGCTTTCGTCTGCAACGGTGAAAAGTGCTTTTCCAAATTCAGGAATATGCAGGCCTGATGCCTCAAAAGCTTTATAAAGTGCTTTTGCCAAATCTTTGTCTGATCCCATTACTTCACCCGTTGATTTCATTTCAGGGCCTAAGTAAGTATCGACTTTTAAAAGTTTTGTAAAGGAGAAGACAGGTGCTTTGATGTGTACTTCATTTGGCGTTGGCGCAAGTCCGTCATGATAACCTAACGCTGTGATCTCTTCTCCGAGAATCGCCTTCGTGGCAATTTGGGCCATTGGGATCTCTGTTACCTTGCTTAAAAATGGTACGGTTCGGCTAGCACGAGGATTTACTTCAATGACATACACTTTGTTCTCATGGATGACAAATTGGATATTCATCATACCGATACAATTTAAACCTAATGCCAAGCGTTTGGTATATTCTTCGATCGTAGCAATTAGTTCATCCGAAAGATTTTGCGGTGGATAGACCGCCATTGAATCTCCTGAATGGACCCCTGCACGCTCGATATGTTCCATGATTCCAGGTATCAAAACAGTTTTGCCGTCACAGATAGCATCGACTTCACATTCTTTACCGACCAAGTAACGATCGACCAAAACAGGATGTTCTGGTGATGCTTTCACTGCATGACGCATATAATCTTCTAAATCGGCTTGGTTTTCCACGATTTCCATCGCACGTCCCCCTAAGACATAACTTGGGCGGACTAAAACAGGATAGCCGATTTCTTGAGCGATGGCGATCGCTTCTTGTTCGTTCGTCGCTGTATCCCCTGGTGGTTGCGGAATATCTAGCGCTTGTAATGCTTGCTCAAAGAGATCACGATTTTCGGCACGATCAAGATCTTCAATGCTGGTGCCTAAGATTTTGACCCCAGCTTTTACTAAAGGCTCTGCTAAGTTGATCGCCGTTTGCCCGCCAAATTGGACGATGACCCCAATGGGTTGTTCCAAATCGATGACGTGTAAGACATCCTCTAAGGTCAATGGTTCAAAGTACAGCTTGTCGGAGATAGAAAAGTCAGTCGAAACCGTTTCAGGATTACTATTCATGATGATCGCTTCATAGCCAGCAGCTTGGATCGCTTTCACCGAGTGCACTGTTGCATAGTCGAACTCCACCCCTTGTCCGATTCGGATCGGTCCAGAACCTAGGACAAGAACAGATTCTTTTTCACTGCGCTTGCTTTCATTCTCAAACTCATAGGTACTGTAGAAATAAGGTGTTGCTGATTCAAATTCTGCGGCACATGTATCTACCATTTTGTAGACGGGCAAAATCTTTTGCTCATGACGCAGCGTGCGGATCTCAGCTTCCGTGGTTTCCCACAGCTCAGCAATCTTTTTATCCGTAAAGCCGTTTTGCTTGGCTTTTTTCAACACATCAATGGAATGTGGTTCGTTTGCTAATGCTTGTTCGATCTCAAAGATGTGAAGCATCTTATCCAAGAAGAACAAGTCGATTTTCGTCATTTCGTTCAAATCTTCGATGGTGTACCCTCTTCGGATGGCTTCCATGACGTAGAATAGGCGATCATCTTGCGCCTTGATGACTTTTTCCATCAGATCATTGTCAGAAAGAGCTTCTAATTCTTTCATTTCGATATGGTGTGTGCCGATCTCCAATGAACGAACGGCTTTTAATAATGACTCTTCAATATTACGACCGATCGCCATCACTTCACCCGTCGCTTTCATTTGTGTTCCTAATCGACGTTCCCCAGTTTCAAACTTGTCAAACGGCCAGCGAGGAATTTTTGCGACGACATAGTCAAGGGCGGGTTCAAATTCTGCATACGTCGTTTCTGTGACTGGATTTTTCATTTCATCCAATGTTAAACCGACGGCAATTTTCGCTGCCAGTTTGGCAATCGGGTACCCTGTAGCTTTACTTGCTAACGCAGAGGAACGTGAGACCCGTGGATTTACTTCAATGACATAGTAGTTGAAGCTATGAGGATCAAGCGCCAATTGAACGTTACAGCCACCTTCGATTTTTAACGCGCGGATGATTTTTAATGAGGCATCCCGTAACATTTGGTATTCATGGTCTGACAAAGTTTGGCTCGGCGCAAAGACGATGGAATCGCCGGTGTGGATACCGACTGGATCGAAGTTTTCCATATTACAAACGACGATCGCGTTGTCAGCAGAATCTCGCATCACTTCATATTCAATCTCTTTATATCCAGCAATACTCCGTTCAATCAAGCATTGGGTCACTGGCGAGAGCTTCAAGCCGTTTTCAGCGATTTGGCGAAGTTCTTCTTCATTGTTACACATGCCACCGCCCGTTCCTCCTAGCGTAAATGCTGGACGAACAATGATTGGAAAGCCGATTTTTTTCGCAAATTCAACTGCTGCTTCCACCGTTGACACGATTTCTGATTCTGGGATCGGTTGATCCAATTCTTCCATTAATTGTTTGAATAGATCTCTGTCTTCTGCCTGGTCGATTGCTGCTAATTTGGTTCCTAGCAACTCAATTCCTAATTCATCCAAAATACCTGAGTTGGCTAATTCCATCGCCATATTCAAGCCCGTTTGTCCGCCTAATGTCGGTAAAATTGCATCAGGCTGTTCTTTACGTAAAATCCGTGAGACAAACTCAAATGTGATTGGTTCAATGTAGACTTTGTCAGCAATTTCTTTGTCCGTCATGATCGTTGCGGGATTCGAATTGACTAACACCACTTCGTAGCCTTCTTCTCGTAAAGCTAAGCAAGCTTGTGTACCGGCATAATCAAACTCTGCCGCTTGTCCTATAATAATCGGTCCAGAACCGATAACCATGATTTTCTTGATATCTGTACGTTTTGGCATATTAGTTCTGCTCCTTCCATGCATCGATCATCTCTAAAAATTCGTCAAATAAGTGGACTGCATCATGCGGGCCCGGTGCCGCATCTGGGTGGTATTGGACACTGAATGCTGGGTAACGGCGATGACGAACTCCTTCGATCGTGCCATCGTTTACTTCGACGTGGGTCACCATTAGTTTTTCTGGATCGATGGATGCTTCATCCACAGCAAAGCCATGGTTTTGTGAGGTAAAATCGATCCGACCAGTGGCGATCTCTCTTACCGGATGGTTTAATCCACGGTGACCGAACTTCATTTTATAGGTATCTGCCCCATTCGCTAATGAGAAGAGCTGATGGCCTAAACAAATCCCGAAGATTGGTACCTTGCCTTGAATCCCTTGTATCATTTTAATTGCTTCTGGCAAGCTTTTGGGATCTCCTGGTCCATTCGTCAGCATTACACCATCTGGTGCGAGGTCTAAAATTTCTTGGGCTGTCGTATTGTATGGCAAAATCGTTAAGTTGCAGTTGCGGCGTGACAACTCCCGTAAAATACTGTGCTTCAAGCCGAAGTCGATAACCACGATATTGCGACCCGTTCCAGGACTTGGATAAGGTTTTGAGGTAGAAACTTGTGCCACTTGATTGGTTGGTAAAACCGCCGCTTTTAATTGATCAAAGGCATGATCAAAGACATCGCCTGCATCAACGATACTCGCTTTCATGGTCCCGTGTTGACGAATCTTTCTCGTCAGCGCTCGTGTATCGATTCCTGCGATCCCTGGAATATTTTTGCGTTTTAAAAATTCGTCTAACGTCAGCTGCTTCCGCCAATTGCTTGCTAGACGCGCGTGTTCTTTCACAACAACCCCTTTACAAGTCGGTGAAATTGATTCGTAATCGTCTCGGTTGACGCCGTAATTGCCAACCATCGGATACGTAAACGTAATGATTTGTCCGTTAAAGCTTTGATCCGTAATGGCTTCTTGATACCCTGTCATGCTTGTGGTAAAAACGATCTCACCAAAAACATTGACACTGGCACCAAACCCTTCGCCTTCAAAGTATGTTCCATCTTCTAAAATAAGCCAACGCTTCATATTATTGCCCACCTTTTTGCCATACTGTTTTACCATTTACAAATGTATAACTCGTATCCCCATATAACGTCCATCCACCGAAAGGCGTATTGACTCCTTTTGATAGGAATTGCTTAGGATCCACGTTATAAGCTGATTCTAAGTCAAAAATTGCCAGGTCGGCTTTGTCTCCGACCATCATCGTTCCAGCACTTAGACCAAAGAGCGACGCTGGTTTCACGGTCATCCAATCCACTAGCTGCTGCAAAGTAAAGCGTCCTGTTTTCACAAAATGAGTGTACAACAATTGGAAGGCATATTCTGATCCGACGATGCCAAAGGGTGCTTTTAAAAAGCTTTGCATTTTTTCTTCATAGCCATGTGGGGCATGATCCGTCGCGATACAATCGATCGTGCCATCCAACAGACCTTCGATCAACGCTTCACGGTCTTCTTGCCCACGTAACGGTGGGTTCATTTTCCAAAAGCCTTCATCGGCAGGAATATCTTCATCGATGAGAAGCAAATGGTGGGGAGAAACTTCGGCTGTCACATGGATCCCAGCTTTTTTGGCATCTCGAATCACTCGAACACTTTCTTTCGTAGAGACATGGCAGACATGGTAATGGGCTCCTGTTGCTTCCGCCAAAAGCACATCCCGAGCGATTTGAGAAGCTTCTGTTACACTCAAGATCCCTGGCAATCCAAGTTCTTCCGCTTTTTTACCAGCATGCATCACGCCGCCAAAGAGTAAGGAATCATCTTCTGTATGGGCAACCAAGGCCAAGTCATTTTCGGCGGCTTGCTTCATTGCCAAATACATTGTGCCAGCAGTCTGAACCCCGACACCGTCATTTGTTAAGGCAAATGCCCCCGCGGCTTTCATTCCAGCTGCATCCGTCAACGTTTCGCTGCGCAAGTTTTCGGTGATCGGGGCGTATTGTAAGACATTGATTGATGCATCTGCGTTGATTTTTTCGTAAACAGCTGCTAATTTTTCTGGTGTATCAGGAACTGGGTCAAGGTTTGGCATTGCGCAAACTGTCGTAAACCCGCCACGAGCGGCTGCCATGCTGCCCGTTTCGATTGTTTCTTTGTATTCAAAGCCCGGTTCTCTGAAGTGTACATGAACATCCACTAAACCTGGTGTGATCAATTGCTCTTTGGCATCGATGACTTCGTCAAAATCTGTTTCGGGAAATGCTGTACCGATCCCGCGAATGATTCCGTCTTCGATCCAAATTGCTGCAGGAACACAGTGATTGTTTTTTTTGATGATTTTACCGTTTTTAATGAGCGTTTTCATGTAAACTTCCTCCTCTAATTCATTCCTTTTTGCCTGTTAGGCCTTACCGTTCAACACCGCTTCAAGAATTGCCATTCGAACAAAGACGCCATTGGACATCTGGGTGATGATTCGCGAGCGTAAGCTTTCAACTAAGGCATCAGCTAACTCCACATCGCGATTGACTGGTGCTGGGTGCATAATGATCGCATGCTCTTTCATTCTTGCGGCGCGTTCGACGGTCAACCCGTGATTTTTTAAGTATTCTTCTTTTGAAAAGCTTTCCGTTCCATCATGGCGCTCGTGCTGGACACGAAGCATCATCATGACATCGACTTCTGCGACCAATTCGTCGAGTGGCATCCAGTGACCGTATACTTCAAATTCTTCGTCATACCATTCCTTTGGACCTGAGAAGAAGACTTTCGCGCCGAGACGCTTCAACATTTGCATGTTTGATTTCGCGACCCGTGAGTGGGTGATGTCGCCTACGATTGCGACTTTCAAGTCATCAAAGTGCCCGAACTCTTCATAGATCGTCATCAGATCTAGCAAACATTGCGTTGGGTGTTGGCCGCTGCCGTCCCCGCCATTGATGATACTGCACTGGATCGTTTTGCTTTGGATCAAAGAGTCGTAGTAGTTTTCATCGCCGTGGCGAATGACCGCAACGTCTACACCTAAAGCCGACATCGTCAAGACCGTGTCATACAAGGTCTCGCCTTTTTGAACAGAACTGGTGGAGGCTTCAAATTCGATGACTTCGATCCCTAGTTTTTTCTCAGCAACATCGAAGCTTTTGTGGGTTCTGGTACTGTTCTCAAAAAAGAGATTTGTTGCGAAATATTGTTCTTTTTGGGGCATCCATTTCGCCCCTCTTTTGAATTCTTGTCCTCTGCGGATGAGTCCCATCACTTCACGGTCTGTCAATGCTTCGACCGTCAAAAGATGCTTTAAGCTGATTCTTTCGGATTGAATAATCATGAATGAATTCCTCCTTTGATTCTGTTTAAACGATGAGTTGTCACAAGTTATTTTTCTTCGCTGCGAGAGCTGTCAGGTAAAATAAGATTCAAGAAGATTCCTAGGACAGTTGCTAACGCCATTGCGGATAAGGTGAAGGTACCGACCGTGAAGACAAGCCCGCCGATTCCTACCACAAGGATCACTGACGCAATGATCAAATTCTTTTTACGATCAAAATCGATTTTATTGTCGATCAAAATTTTCAACCCGCTGGCAGCGATGACGCCAAAGAGTAGGAAGCTGATCCCTGAGATGACTGGACCAGGAATACTTAAGATCAATGCGCTTAGTTTTCCAACGAAGCCTAGTACGATGGCTAGAATTGCCGCACCACCGATGACGAACACGCTGTGGACCCGTGTAATGGCTAAAACTCCGATATTTTCTCCGTAACTTGTCACTGGGGGTCCCCCAACGAGACCGGCTGCGATTTGAGCAAAACCATCGCCCAAAAGTGTTCGGTTCAAGCCTGGCTCTTCAAAAAAGTTCCGCTTGGTTAATTTGTTCAAGACCATCAGATGACCGATGTGTTCGGTCATGGTAACAAAAGCGATCGGCGCCATCGTCGTGATCGCATTCAGATACAGTTTTGGTTCATAGTTAATGAAGGGAATCTCGAAGCTCGGCATGCCAAACCAGTTGGCGTCAATGATGGGCTGTACATCGACGATTCCCGCTGCTAAGGCGATCAAGTATCCGCCCACGATCCCCAGAAGGATCGGAATCAGTCCTAAGAACCCTCGCAGAAACATATTGAAGAAAATCGTTAATCCTAAGGTAGCCAACGCTACCAGAATGTACTTGAAATCGTAGACTGAGTCATTGTACATCGCATTCTGAGCTGCGTTAGCGGCTAACCCTAATCCAATCACCATAATCACAGGACCGACAATGATCGGTGGTAAGATCTTATCCAACCAAGCAGCACCTGCACGTTTAATGATCATCGAAACGATCACGTAGACCAACCCAGTCGTGATGGCGCCTTGTGCGATAGCTGGGTAGCCGTCAGATTTCATCAGCATCTGCATCGCTGCGATAAACGCAAAGCTGCTGCCTAGATACGCTGGAATCTTCCCTTTCGTCGTAACCAAGTAAACCAATGTTCCAATACCTGAACTAACTAATGCGATGCTGGGGTTGATCCCAACGAGGATCGGAACTAAAACGGTTGCCCCAAACATCGTGAAAAGATGTTGTAAGCTTAGGCCTAACCAAGGCAGTGCTTTGGGCCGATCTTTGATGTCTAAAACTGCGTCTGGATTACGAAATTCTTGCTTCTGCATGTTGCTGTCACTCTTCTTCCTAGTCGTTTTCTTTATTGATCATGATCCGGTCAGAACCATCGGATTCTTCCATCTCCACGATAATTTCTTCACTTAAAGCAGTTGGAATATTTTTTCCAACAAAATCTGCCCGAATCGGCAGTTCACGATGACCGCGGTCAACTAAAACGGCGAGTGAGATTCTTTTTGGTCGACCAATATCCATGATGGCATCCAAAGCTGCCCGAATCGTCCGTCCTGTAAACAAGACATCATCGATCAAGATGACTTCTTTGCCATCAATGGCAGTCGGGATGTCTGATGAATGGATCTCTGGATCATCTTCTGTCTTTTTGTCATCTCGGTACAAGGTGATGTCCAATTCACCGACAGGTACTTCTACGCCTTCTAGTTGTTTTAAACGTTCTGCTATTCGTTGCGCGATATAGATGCCGCGGGTTTTGATCCCTACCAGCACCAAGTTATCAATGCCGCGATTTCTTTCAATAATTTCATAGGTGATCCGCGTTAACGCTCGTTTCATTGTTACTGCATCTACTACTTCTTTCGCTGCCATATGTTATTCCCTCCTAATTTTGAACATAAAAAAACTCCTACCTGCTTGAGGTAGGAGTCATGTTTTCCGATCGTTGCCTAAAATCCCATTCTGTGGATTTTGGGTACACGTTATCATCTAGTAAGCGTTCGAATCTCCAACGCGGGAGTCGTCTGCTTACTCATTCCTTCTTAGCCTCACGGGACTACATTTAAAGGAGCTATTTAGTTGTTACAATTACTATACAGTTCTCACACAAAAAAATCAATCATTTTTTCGCAATTTTTTTAACGTGTCCGCGAACAGCTCTGGTAATGGCGCTTCAAAGACCAGCGACTCGCCTGTTGTTGGGTGGGTGAAGCCTAGAAGCTTGGCATGTAAAAACTGCCCATTGCCTTTTAGCGTGCGTTTAGGTCCATATAGCGGATCGCCAGCTAGCGGAAAACCGATGTACTGCATGTGGACTCTTATTTGATGGGTTCTTCCTGTTTCCAGCTGTAGTTCTACTAAGGTGAACTGCTCGAAGCGCTCCAACACGGTGAAGTGAGTGACAGCGGGTTTGCCATTTTCGATCACGGCTTGCATTTTGCGATTGACTTTTGATCGACCGATTGGTGCATTGATGGTGCCTTTTTCGTGGCTGATCGTACCATGAACCAATGCTACGTACTTGCGTAACGATGTTTTGTCTTTCAATTGTTTCGCTAACGACTCATGTGCCTGATCATTTTTGGCGATCATTAACAGACCCGACGTATCTTTGTCGATTCGATGAACGATTCCTGGCCGAACAACATCATTGATCGTGGATAAATCATCCATATGGTACAATAACGCATTAACCAAGGTGCCATTTGGATGCCCAGCGGATGGATGAACCACCATCCCTTGCGGTTTGTTGATGACTGCCACATCAGCATCTTGCTAGACGATCGTCAAAGGAATATTTTCTGGTTGTAAGTCTACAACTTCAGGTTCTGGTACTTGGATGATCAAGTGATCACCTGCTTTTACCTTATAATTTGCCCGAACCGTTTCGCCCTTCAATGTGACCGCATCTTCTTTTAGCCACTGCTGGATTTGTGACCGACTATGATTTGGCAAGCGTTCAGCCAACACTTTGTCGACCCGCCCTTTTTCTTCTTTAATGATTACTTCAATTTGCTTTTCCATTTGATTCTCCTTGTTTCCCTTTTGCTTCGTCATCTACCAGTGCATAAATAAAAATCAAGATCACCCCGAACACTAATGACATATCAGCGATATTGAAAATTGGGAAATTGATAAAATCAAGCTGGAACATATCGACCACAAAGCCATGCTGCAACCGATCGATAAAATTACCGATCGCCCCACCTAGAACAAACGCCAGTCCGAAACGAAACCATAGACTGCTTTTTTGGTAGCGAAACAATAGGTAAACAACAACAGCAACCGCTATAACCGTGATGATCGCAAAAAAGGTGATTTTTCCTTCCAGAATACTCCAAGCTGCGCCCGTATTCTGAAGATAGGTCAGGGACAACACATTGTCGATCAGAGAATGTGTTTCACCCAGTTGATAATTGGCAACGATCCAAATTTTCAGCCATTGATCCAAGCCAATGACAACAGCACTTAACAAAAAAAACAACGCGATCATAAATTTTCCACTCTTTCTTCTTTAAAAATATCTCGTGGACGGATGATGCCCAAGAGATTTCCATTCGGATTTTTATCCTTGGTGATCAAAACCGCCTCAAGCAGGGCATTTTTTTGAAACAATTCTTCCACTTCTACGATGGTCGTTTCAGCCGACACGAAACTATAATTCGATCGTTTCCCATCTCCTGCTAATAATTCATCTGCCGTTCTGCCTGCCAACTTGATTTCACCATGGAGGCTTTCTTTCGCTAACCAGTATCCCAGCATCCGCAAGGTGATCAAGCCCAAAAATCGACCATTATCATAGATCGGAAATTGTGAATAGCGCTTTTGGGCAACGATTTTCAATAACTCTGGTAATGGCAGGTGCTTTTCAAAACCAGTCACTCGTTTCGCAAAACGCGGCATGACTTTTTCAGGTGCCAGTAAGGAGCGTTCAATTTCTTGGATGCGATTGACAACCCATTCATTCGGTTCCGCAATGACAAAGTTTTCTCCGATTTTTTCATGTACGATGGCATTGCGCAGCTGAGCCATTTGTAATAGATCATCTTCTGCTCTTCTGACATTGATATTTTTGCTTTTTGACAAGCGACGAACCATTTCAGAAAAACCCATATTCCGCGGATTATCCAATTCGTCACGAAGCCGCTTTTCGATTCGATTAAAACTGCTCAAAAATTGATCTGCACCACTAGCCATGAGGAACCTCCTTGATAAGATACGCTTTTTTTAAATAAATCAAAACAAAGACAAAATATGCCACTAAATACACACCGACAAAAAGCAACGAGTAAAGGGAGATGGATAATAAGCCCAATACCCCCATCATGAGAAAAAGGCTTAAATAAAAGCCGATATATATTCTTTTAAGCGCAGGATTCATCACGACCTCCAGCTTGAGCGCTGATTGGCCTTTTGGTAACTGAAAAGGCTGACTTTCTAAAAAAAACATGCGCACACGAATCGGCGTCTGCTCAGCCAGCGCCAAAAAAATCGTTTGCTGATGATTGATGGCAGCGATTCTTTTTTTTCCTTGCATGACCTCCAAGGGACTGCCCATTCCATAAAAACCAGTCCTCCTAGTTAGTTGTAGCTCCATTGACAAAGATCACCTCAATTGGTTAAGTATACTTGATTATCAAAAGAAAGAAAATAGACTTTTGCTTGCTTCCTTGATTATTATAACAAGAATCCCTACTTTTATCTTCCATCACGTCTAATGAACGAGAAAAAGACGAATGCCGCTTGCACCCGTCCTTTCAAATCATCTCTTTCCGTTTTTCCGTTTCAAATGCCGCGAATGCCTTCTTTGTTTGTGATAGCTCTTTTAGAAAAGACCGATCGCTTGGCCATCAGAAGTCACGTCCATATTGATGGCGGCAGGTTTCTTCGGTAATCCTGGCATCGTCATCACGGCACCTGTCAAGGCTACGATAAAGCCAGCCCCTAATTTTGGCACGAATTCGCGAATCGTTACTGTAAAGTCATCTGGTGCGCCCAATCGCTTTGGATCATCACTGAAGGAATACTGGGTTTTTTCCATACAGATCGGCAGCTGATCCCAGCCTTGTTCTTTGAAGCTTTGCAACTGTGCCTTGGCTTTCGGCGCAAACTCAACCTCTGCCCCGCCATAGATTTCCCGCACGATCAAAGAAGCTTTATCCGCTAAAGGCAAATCGTCGGTATACAAGCGTTGATAGTTGGCAGGTTTTCCCTCGATTACTTGAACCACTGCTTTTGCTAGATCCGTTCCACCTGCACCACCGTCTGCCCAAACCGCTGTCCGTGCGATGGTGACGTCGATTTGCTGGCACATGGTTTCGACTAATGTTCGCTCCGCTTCGGTGTCTTGTGAGAACTCATTAAGCGCAACGACAACTGGAATCCCGTATTTACGCATGTTTTCAACATGTCGCTTTAAATTACTGAAGCCTAACTCTAATGCTTTTAAGTTTTCTGTCCCTAAATCAGCCACAGCGACCCCACCATGCATCTTCAGTGCTCTGATCGTCGCTACTACTACGATCGCATCTGGTGCCTTTGATAAGTTCGGTGTTTTGATATCAAGAAATTTCTCTGCCCCTAAGTCAGCACCAAACCCAGCTTCGGTCACCGTGTATTCGCCTAAGTGCAAAGCCGTCTCGGTTGCGATGACACTATTACACCCATGAGCGATATTTGCAAAAGGTCCGCCATGGATCAGCGCAGGGGTTCCTTCAATCGTTTGAACAAGATTCGGTTTGAGGGCATCTTTTAAAAGTAAGGCTAAAGCACCTTGGACCGCCAGATCTTTTACGTAAATCGGTTGTTTCTCAAAAGAATAACCAATTAAAATCTTTCCTAATCGCTCTTTTAAATTATCAATGCTTGTTGCCAAGCACAAAATCGCCATGATTTCACTAGCAACGGTGATGTCAAAACCGTCTTCTCGGGGAACGCCTTGTAACGGTCCCCCTAGACCGACGATCACTTGTCGTAACGCTCGATCATTCAAATCGACAACCCGTTTCCATGTGACCCGACGTCCGTCGATCCCCAGCTCATTGCCTTGCTGGATATGATTGTCGATCAATGCAGACAAGGCATTGTTTGCTGCTGTGATCGCATGCATATCGCCAGTGAAGTGTAAGTTGATGTCCTCCATCGGCAACACTTGTGCTTTGCCGCCGCCGGTGGCGCCGCCTTTGATGCCCATTACTGGTCCTAAAGATGGCTCACGTAAGGCGATGACGGTTTGCTTGCCGATTTGATTTAACGCATCTGCAAGTCCAATGGTCACGGTTGACTTGCCTTCTCCAGCGGGTGTCGGACTGATCGCTGTGACTAAAATGAGTTTACCCAGCGGATTGTTTGCTTTTTCGTTGATTGCCGACCATTCGATTTTTGCTTTATACTTGCCATAAAGTTCCAGGTCATCGCCTGTTAAACCAAGTGGTTCAGCAATTTCAATAATCGGTTTAGGCATTGATTCTTGTGCAATTTCGATATCTGATTTCATTTTTACCCTCAATTCACGAACTATTTAGCACTTTAAAATGTATTTTGTTTGCTATGCTCTTATTATACTTGATTTTATTCAGAAAGAAAGAGAGATTTTTCACACTTTTACAAGAAGTTTCACGAATCCTTAATGTAAACAAAAAACAACGTCCCTCCTAAGGCTGTAACGCCAAAAGGAGTGATCGCTGCTTTCTAGATTCCTATGAATTACTCGTTGGTTTCGACCTGCACCCTTTTTTCAGGGATTTTTTCTTGAAAAAAAGTTTCTAACCATGCCACATCTTTTTTACGCAACGTGAAGGTATATGTTTTTTGATGATCGGTAATGCTTATTAAACGGTTTATAATTTGCCATTTTTCTATCTCAGGTAAAGAAATAAGGCTTTTCTTCCATAAGCGCGCATAGCGAATCAGGAGCAAATCATTTCTGATGAGCATGCTTCGGTGAATCCCTAACCATACAAAAAAGAAAAAGACGGCTAATACGAGGTTGCTTTTCCAATAAGGTCTGGTATTTTCTAACGAAAGAATCAAACTGATAAATAATATCATCATAGTAAACGACCAATAAATGATCGCTGTAGCAGCTTCCGGTTGCCAATACAATTTACGCTTCATAAAAGTTCCTCACAACATAAAATTTCTAGTATACTATCTTTATCATATCAAAAAAGGGTGAGACAATGTTAAAAGTTTATCTTGATGCTTCCACGAAAGGCAACCCCGGCCCTAGTGGCGGTGGAATCGTCATTGTCGGTACTGATCTGCATGAACAAATTGCGTTTCCGCTACCTGATTCAACCAACCACCAAGCAGAGTTCGCTGTGATGGTCAACGCGTTGCAGCTGCTGATTGACAAAGGTTTACAGGAACAAACAATTATGCTCTATACCGACAGCAAAGTCGTTGCGCAGACCATCGACAAGAATTATACCAAAAACCCTGCTTTTTCTGATTATTTAACAGAAATTCAATACTTGTTGAAACAGTTCGCTTTAGCAATCATCCAATGGGTCCCTGAGAGTCAAAACAAAGGTGCCGACCATTTGGCACGCCAAGGATTAGCAAAAGCGATGAAATTAAAGGATCGGAGACAATAACCGAGAGAAGTTTTGTTTGAAGCGCAACCAGTAAGATTGCTTCGCCAAAATTTCATCCGTCAGTAATGTTGATTGTGCCATATCCTCTTCAAAGAAGCCTTTCAACGTTTGCGTGACATCGTGATCGTAGGCGAAGGCATTGACTTCAAAATTCAAGGCATAACTCCGAATGTCTTGATTCGTCGTCCCAAAGGAACTAATGGTATCATCCATCATGACCGTCTTCGCATGGAGGAAACCGTTGTTATAGATGTAGATTTTTGCACCACGACGATGCAAGTAATTGGCATAATGCTGTGTTGCCCGATAAATGAATGGGTGGTCAGGCATACATGGAATCATGATTCGGACGTCTACACCTGAGTGGATGGCAATCTCCAATGCGTTCATCATACTGTCATCAGGAATCAAATAAGGCGTTTGGATCCAAATCGATTCTTTGGCAGCCAAAATCATTTTCACAAAGCCGCCTTTGAGAATTTGGGTCTCACTTTCAGGCCCATCAGCGACGATCTGCAAATCAACATTTCCAGAGCGCTCTTTCGGCGGTAGAATAAAGTAGCGATCCTCGTATTCCAGCTGATCCTCTTCTCTTTTTACAGATGCGTTCCAGTCACGAATAAAAATCTCTTGTAGTGTAAAACTGGCAGTACCTACGATTCTCGCATGGGTGTCTCGCCAATAGCCAAATTTGGCCTTTTTCCCTAAATATTGATCGCCGACATTAAAGCCGCCAGTCCATCCGATTTGACCGTCGATCACAACGATTTTTCGATGTAGATGGTAGTTCAATCGTGTGTTGCGGATTAGGTTCTTCGAAGTGATGAAAGGCACGACTTTTCCACCGGCATCAATCAACGGTTGAAAGAATTTCCGATTGGCCTTCGGTGACCCCCATGGATCATAGACCAAACGCACTTCAACACCTTCACGGGCTTTATCGATCAAGATTGACAAGAATTGGCCACCGATCTCATCATTAAAAAACGAATAATACTCCACATGCAGATTATCTTCTGCTTGCTTCATGTCCTCAAACAATGCGGCAAATTTTTCTTTTCCATCTGTATAAAATTCTACTTTGTTTCCTTTCGTCAAGGGAGATTCATCAAGGTTCTTAAAATAGCGCTCTAATAGATGATTGTCATCTGAGTAAGGATGTTCAGGAAAAGAATAATTGTGCACTTTGATGATTTGATTCAACTCATTGATCCTACTTTGGTGGTGCTCACTAAATTTATAAATAATTTCTCCGTCGATCCCCCGACCACAAAACAAGTACAACAAGAACCCGATGCCGGGGATGAATACCAATGTCATCATCCAAGCAAAGACACTTGCAATCGAGCGTGGTTTCCGAAAAACAGTAATAAAAGCAGCAATCGTATTTATAAACAAAAGTGCCAATAAGACCGTGGAAATCATGCTCATATCCATTTTTATCATAGTTTCCTCCTATATCCTGTAACCCTATAATAGGTAACTGTGATCGAAAGCAAGCTTCAATTCATAGTCCCCTAGTGTTTCTTTGATTTTTTGTTTCAGCATTTCTTCGATTTCTTGATCACTATACGCCGGTTTTGCGGGAATCACTAAATCAAAAGCCAACAGATCTCCTTTGACCTGAAAATCATGCATCCGTAACTGTGGGTCAACAAAGCGAATGATCTTTGACACTTCTTTTTTTAAATGCCGATACTGCTGATCTTGAATTGGTACGGGATCAAGATGACAGACCAGGTCGACCTTTAAAGATTGGCGAAAATCTTGTTCAATCGCATCAATCACCTCATGCGCTTCTCGTAAAGACCACGTTTCATCCACTTCGATATGCACACTGGCAAAGCGATTTTTCGGTCCATAATTATGAACCAGTAAATCATGGTAACCGAGAATCGTCGGATAGTGATCCAAGCGTTGCTCCATGGCAGCTACTTCTTCTTGCGTTGGGCGTGCCCCTAATAATTCGTTGATAAAGGAACGAATCATTTTGATTCCGCTAATCAAAATATACAAGGCAATCAGACAGCCGACAAAGCCATCGATACGTAGGCCAGTCAACCACTCGATCGTCGCTGAAAACAAAACCGCCCCGGTTGTATACACATCGTTGAGACTGTCTTGTCCGCTGGCTTTAAGTGTTTGAGAGCCGATCAGGTTCGCTAGTTTGCGGTACATCGCTCCCTGCCAGATTTTGATCAAAATCGATAAGACCAAAACGATAAACAATAGTGGTGAAAGACGGATACTCGTCGGTTCCATGATGCGTTGCACGGAGCTGATGAGAAATTGGCCACCAACAAACGTGATGATCAAAGATACGACAAACCCACTGATGGCTTCAAATCGCTCATGACCATATGGATGTTCACTGTCGGCTGGTTTCGCCGAGATCCGAAAACCGATCAATGTTAAAATAGACGAAGCGGTATCTGAAAGACTGTTGATGGCATCTGCCATAATCGAAACAGACTGGGCAGATAAGCCAATGATAAATTTCCCAGCAAATAATAGGAGGTTGGAAAGCACCCCGAGGCTACCTGCTAACTTCCCGATGGCTGTACGTTCGTAGACACCATTTTTTTTGCTGTGATTTAAAAAAAAGTTTAGCAAATCATCACCCTCTCAAAAAACCATCTTTCTTATTTTACCCCGAAGGAATTCAATTAAACAACTATTCGTATCATTTTTTTGAAAAAAAGGCGAATTCCCTTCAATTATCAAACGCATTTTCAGATAACACGTAGGAAAAAAGGAAAAAGATAACGGAAGGGTCTCCCCCTCCGTCATCTTCGTTCAAAAAAGGAATGTGTTAAAGACCTACGCTCCTCTTCCACCTATCTTCTTAAAGGAAAGAAACTCGCGGGTACAGATTTAACCATAGTGTGCTTACTTGGCAGCTAACCACGCTGCTGCTGTCTCAAGTGCTGCTGTGATTCCTTCAGGATTCTTCCCGCCGGCTTGTGCCATATCAGGGCGGCCGCCACCGCCGCCACCAACTTTAGGTGCGATCTCTTTGATCAAATCGCCCGCTTTCAAGCCTTTTTCGTTGGCTGCTTTGTTCATGGCAGCTAAAAGATTCACTTTGCCATCATTCGCGGTAGCTAACACTAAAATATCAGAATGGTCTTTTTGTTTCCATTGGTCAGCTAGTTGACGTAATTGGTTCATGTCCTTTACAGTCACTTTTGCTGTGATTAGACGCAGACCATTTACTTCTTTGACATCTTTGAAAACATCCCCTGCTTGCTGATTTGCTAACTTGCTGGCAAGAGCTTCATTTTCTTTTTGCAATTCACGCAGCTGCGCTTGCAGTTGTTCTGTTTTGGCTACGACTTCTTTTAATTGAGCGGATTTAACGATCCCTGCGATTGCTTTCAATTGCGTCTCTTCTTCATGCAATAGCGTATAGGCCTCTTGACTAGTCACTGCTTCGATCCGACGAACACCAGCACCGATCCCTGATTCAGAAACGATTTTGAAAATACCGATATCCTCCGTATTTGCTACATGGGTTCCCCCACATAATTCGATCGACCAATCGGCAACATTGACGACGCGTACGTCATGCCCATATTTTTCACCAAAGAGTGCCATCGCTCCCATGCCTTTTGCAGTATCGATATCCGTTTCGATTGTCACAACAGGGAGGGCTTCCCAAATTTTTTGGTTGACGATTTGTTCCATTTGACTCAGCTCTTCGCTGGTCACTTGCCCGAAATGACTAAAGTCAAAGCGTAAATGTCCTGGAGCAACTAATGAACCTGCTTGGTTCGCATGGCTGCCTAATACTTCTTTTAAGGCTTTATGCAATAAGTGAGTCGCCGTATGATTTTTGATGATCTTATTGCGACGATGCTGATCCACTTGTAAGAAATAGTTCACGCCTTCTTGTAGTGGCGCTTTGATTGTAGCAGTATGCAAGAACTGACCGTTCGGTGCTTTTTTGACATCCGTCACTTCCGCTACGATCGTACCATCTTCTGCTACGATCGTGCCTGTATCCGCAACTTGTCCACCCATTTCTGCGTAAAATGGTGTTTCAGCAAAAATCAGTTTTGCTTCACCTGTCGAAACAGAATCGTGTAACGCTTCGTCTTGGATGATCACTAATAATTCGCTGTTTGCTTCAAGTGAATCATAGCCAACGAAACGGCTGTCTACTTTGATATCTGTCAATAAAGCGGATTGTACGCCCATTGAAAGCTCTGTTTGTCGAGCCGCACGAGCACGGGCACGTTGTGCATCCATTTCTTGTTCAAACCCTTGATGGTCCACTTTCAACCCTTCGTCTTCCGCCACTTCTTCTGTCAATTCAACTGGGAAGCCGTAAGTATCATACAATTTGAAAATATCTTGACCAGCTAACGTATCTTGACCGTCTGCTTTTACTTGGGCGATCACTTGATTTAAAATATCTAACCCTTCATTGATCGTTTCATGGAAACGTTCTTCCTCGTTGCGGATCACTTTCTCAATAAATTCTTGCTGTTCTAGTACTTCAGGATAGTAGCTTTCCATGATCTCGCCAACGATCGGTACTAATTTGTATAAGAAGGCAGTATCGATCCCTAATTTTTTCCCATGCATGACTGCACGACGTAATAAACGACGTAAAACATAGCCACGGCCTTCATTTGAAGGAAGTGCCCCATCGCCGATCGCAAAAGAAAGCGCGCGGATATGGTCTGCAATCACTTTAAAGGAGATATCTGTCGTTTTGCTGTCGCCGTAGTTCACACGACCGCTTAAATCTGCCACTGCATTAATGATCGGCAGAAACAAGTCTGTTTCAAAATTGGTTGGTGCATTTTGAACGATGGAAACCATTCGTTCCAGCCCCATCCCCGTATCAATGTTTTTATGTGGTAGTGGTTCATAGGAGCCATCTGGTTGATGATTGAATTCTGAAAAGACCAGATTCCAGATTTCCAAATAGCGTTCATTTTCGCCACCAGGGTAGTTTTCGGGATCATCTTCCGCTACGTCATTAAACTCAGGACCACGGTCATAGAAAATCTCTGAATCCGGTCCACAAGGTCCTGCACCGATGTCCCAAAAGTTGTCTTCAATCTCAACGATATGCTCTGGTGGTAAGCCGACTTCTTCTGCCCAAATCCGTTTTGCTTCTGTGTCTTTTGGATAAACCGTGACATATAATTTGTCTGGATCAAAAGCCATCCATTCTGGTGAGGTCAAAAACTCCCATGCCCAATGGATCGCCTCATTTTTGAAGTAATCGCCGATTGAAAAGTTGCCTAGCATTTCAAACATCGTATGATGTCTTGCTGTTTTCCCAACGTTTTCAATGTCGTTAGTCCGAATCGATTTTTGCGCATTGGTAATTCTTGGGTTTTCAGGAACAACACTGCCATCAAAATATTTTTTTAGCGTTGCCACTCCTGAATTGATCCATAACAGGGTTGGATCGTTGACTGGAACAAGGGACGCACTCGGCTCGATGGAATGTCCTTTTGATTGAAAGAAGTCCAAAAACATTTGGCGTACTTCTGCACTGGATAATTGTTTCACGTTATTCTCCTACTTTCTTCTGTGTTCGCTTAAGATACAGGGGCTGACAAAATTGCTGGTAAGGCGCTCTTATTCCTGTAGAGTCATTTTGACGATAAAAAAACACCATTGCAGAGCAAGGACGTCGATACGCGGTACCACCTTGCTTGCAATGATGTGACTCATTACCTCTTAGACTCGTTAACGCGGAGTGGACGGCAACATTTCTGCTGCAGTTGAGCACCAAAGGGAGCAATCCGTCCGAATTCATGTTTTTCTCTCAGCAATGAAAAACTTTCTGTAATGAATCATCAAACCGACCATATCCTTCGTCATTCAAAGTATAAGGAAATGTTTCGAAAAAGTCAATCCTCAAATCCGTTCTTTGTTGATCAGAATCGCTTTGCGGTAACGATAGCTCTGGGGAGAAAGCTTTTGATCTGGCTGCAGCATTTTCCGTGAACGGTAATAACTGGCATATGGCAAGGCATCGAATAAAGGATGCCCACAAATCTGCCAGTTCTCCATTTTTAAAGACAAGCCATCTGTCAGCTCCCACGCATCCGCAAGCCCATAGGTGCAGCCAAATAAATTCGGTTCAAGCAATTCAGCGGTTGACAAAGAGACACCATCGTCGCAGGACTTTTCATTGCCCCAGCGAAAAAGTCGCCGAGTCGCAGCACCGCAAACGTATTCCCATTGATCCTCTGATAGCAGCTGAAAGCCTTGTTTGTCTAACTGCTGTTTCAATTCTGTTTGACTGACGGATTCGTGGGTAAATAACTGATAGGTTTCCGATAACGGCTCGAGTGCAGCAAAATAGCGATTCTCTTCGTGGTAAAAAGCGGGTAATTCCCAACGCAAGCTTTCCTCAAAGGACGCTGGTGCTGTGAATTGTGCCTTTAGCTCTTTTTCAAAAACACTGAATTGATCGACTAACCCGTGAAACTCCCCAGTGATTGTATTTAACTGCCCGATATACCTTGCGCCAGCAGGCAGAGAACTTTTTTGGACTAGCATAGGATCAATCACAGCTTTGCGCAAAGGGCTCGTAGACTCATTGACAAAAATCCCCCAATCCTGGCTGGTTTCTAACTCATAGATTGTTTCCAGCTGGCGAATGATCTCGTTGGGTGGTGACTGCCAATTTTTACTCCAGCAAGTAGCTGGTAATCCTTGCACACCGAGATCCCAACCTAAGATCGCCTCAGAGTTCCCTGGTATAAAGACAAAGTCTTCGCCATCGATCGTTAATTCAAAGGTAGCACATTTCAACCCTGCATACGTCAACTGACTAAAATGGACATCGGTGATCTCCTTTAAAGGACTGACAAAATACATTAAAATTTGCTGGATCAGCTGTTCTTTGATTTCAAAGGACAGTGTCTTCCAATTTGACCATTGTAACGCCTCAAAAAAATCCACGTCATTTCTCCTCTCATCTGCTACAATTACTCTATAACGAGTATACCACGAAAAAGGAGGAAAACGACTGATGCTTTATTTTGGACGCAGTCCGTGGATGCTACAAGCGGTTTTCGCCCTGCGGCAAGCCGTTTTTGTGGAAGAACAGCACATCCCTATAGAATGGGAATTTGATGAAAAAGACCAAACCTGCCCATACTTTCTTTGGTTAGATGGACGCATCCCGATCGCGACCATTCGCTATCAATTCTCTTCACCGAACACTCTGCAACCTGATCGCTTTTGCGTATCTAGGGCCTATCGGCACCAAGGATACGGCACCAAATTATTGCATTATCTCGAAATGCGTGGTGTCCAAGAGGGTGCCCTCCAATCAGTGTTATCCGCAGAGATCGACGCTTGTGCGTTTTATGAATCCTGTGGGTATCAAAAAACATCTGAACCCTATGCTGAAGATGGCGTATTGTGTGTAGAAATGACCAAACAATTAAAAACAGCAGTCAAGGAAGAGTAGTTCTCTTCCTTGACTGCTGTTTTGGTAAGCATTAGCTATTCGAATTTTTCTTGTTTTTGCGGGCGGTTCGAGTCGTTTGACGACGTTCGATCTTCCGTTTTTCTTTGTTCTTCTTATCAACGACCCATTGAATTTTTTTCTTGTAGCCAGGCTTGATTTTTTTCTTCTTTTTCTTGACTAAGCCAATCAAGGTTGGGTCTAATTCGTCACGAGATTTTTCCCGCTTTTGCCGACGATTCCGATCGTAAGTCGCAACGATCTCGCCATTTTTGATTTCCTTCGGTTGGAAAACAACCCCTAGATCTTCGATGGCTTGGATTGCCCCTTCATCGCTTGGATCATATAAAGTGATCGCGGTCCCATCCATTTGGTTTCGACCGGTCCGACCAACACGGTGGATAAAGAAATCCAAATCAGCTGGAATCTCAGCATTGATGACATGAGAAACCCCTTCAATATCAATTCCTCGCGCAGCTAAATCTGTTGCGACAACATATTGGTAGTCCAAATTTTGCACTTGGCGCATGATCCGTTTTCTTTCACGAGGACTGATGTCACCGTGGATCTTCGCTACTTTTAAGCCTTGTTCCTTTAAGTAATCCGTAATTTCATCCACACGGCTCTTCGTGTTGGCAAAAACGATGGCAAGATAGGGATGGCCTGTAGTCAATAATTGATAGATCAATTTATTGGTATTTTTCCCTTTGGTAGAAATCAACCAATTCTCGATCGTATCAGAGATGACTGCTTTCGATTTGATTTCTTCGATCAATGGATTGGCCATGTATTTTTTCAAGAATGGGCGCAATTTCTCTGGAATCGTTGCGGAGAAAACCAGCATTTGTAGTTTCTCAGGCAAACGCCCCGCAATTTGATCGACTTCTTCCAAAAAGCCCATATCCAAGGTCATGTCTGCTTCATCCACGACAAATACATTGGCAGTGTGAACCCCTAACGCTTGTTCGTTGATCATATCCAAGATACGACCAGGTGTCCCAATCACGACATGGGGCTGTTGATTTTGCAGACGGCTTAATTGACGTTGCTTATCCGTTCCTCCGACGAAATTTGACACTCGAATTTCAGGATCATGAAATCCGCCGATTTGTTTTGCGGCGTGATAGATTTGCGTGGCTAATTCACGACTCGGTGCAGTGATCACTACTTGCACTTCATCTTTTTCGGCATCGATTTTATCCATCAACGGCAGTAAAAATGTGTGGGTCTTACCACTTCCGGTCTGTGATTGCCCTACAACACTGCGTCCTTTTTGGATAACAGGTATCAGTTTTTCTTGCACTTCTGTTGGTTTAGAGAACTTTTTATCAGCAAGTGCTTCATAAATAAATGGTTGAAATTTAAATGACTCAAAAGACATTCAAACACCTTCTTTCTTTTAGCATCCTTTGGATTATAGCATATGTTGCCTTGTTTTCCTAACTTTCTTTTGTAATCGATTGAGGATCGATCGTACTGATAGTATACGTTGCACTGCGGCGTTCATAGAAAAAGCGGCTTTCTTTTTTTATTGCTGTCCACAAGAGATTCAAGTAAAAACCAAACTGGATCAACCCAAAAATAACTACCATCAACAAACTAACGACTAAAAGCAGCAGATTGTTGGACTCAAGAAACGGTGCGAAAAAGATATTGACCCGACTGATGCTGGCATAAATCAGATAAAACAAACCATAGCGTTTCAATAAAGCCACCAAGCTGACACGCTCACGGCCTTCTTGCATGATTTTGATTCGTACGAGTTTTTTTCCAATCGTTTGTCCTTTGGCAAGGTAAGCCAACAACACAAAGTACAGCAACACTTCAAGAGCAAAGTACCAATAGTCCCCACTAAAGTCCCGTACCGTCTGTTGAGTGAGCAAACGAACAGCGATCACCACAATAAAACTGACCACATTCAGTATTCCCCAGTCGATCAACCAAGCAAACACCCTTCGTGTCACAGTCACCCGAGTGCCTTTGGCGTAAGAATCGGCATCCATCTCTGCCCTTGATGGCAATAAGAACGTAAAAAGTGGAGCGATAGTCCAGCCTACAAGCCCTCCGACTGTATTGACAAAGAGATCATTGACATCGAATAAACGATACGGACGGGGATAAATAAAATAAAGTCCCGTCAACTGCGTTAATTCAAAAAACAATGTCAGGCAAAAGGTAATAATCAGTGTTTTTAAAAAGGAACATTTGAAGTAATAACGCAAATAGACCCCAAACGGTAAGGTCAACAATAAATTAAAGAGTGGCTCAAGAAAGACCCCCTGCTTCAGAGCGGGAAGATAGGTTTGCGGATCGTGAATGTTTAAGACGGTCTGTTGGACAAAATGTTGCCACGATGCCCCTAACTGCAATTCCATCTTAGGACCAGTCATCTGTGCTACCTCTTCGATCGAGGGCAATGGTAGGATAACTAAGAAATAGGCGCACAATAAATAGAAGACAAATGAATACAGAACCAGTGCGCGTGACAAGATAAAACGACCGTATTTTCGATATTGGATAACAAAAAAAATCATTGATATCGCCAATGCTAGGAAAGGAAAAACCAGCAAGGCAACCTTTATTGGGGTAATATAAGCGGACATAAAGAACTCCTTCACGTTTTCTTTTTATCTTACACGCTATTTCCCAAAACGTAAATTTTGGAGTATCATAAAAGAAAAGGAGGTTAAAAAACCATGTTAAATCCCTATTTTGCCTTTGGCGTACCGGCATTCCTTTTGGTTTTATATGCAGCTTTTGCTCTTTTTCGCCGGTCTTCCGATATTCCCTATTTGGGCTTTGTCCTTTTCATCATTGCTGGTTTTCTGACAGGATTTAGTTTACAAGTCATTCAACAAGCCATCAATGAAGTGGAGAAAACATCTCTTGAACACGTGCAAGAAACCCACCTTTACTCGCCTTACTTATTAGCGATTCCATTGATTGTGGGCATTCTTTTACTGATTGTCAACTTGATTCGCGGCTATTTAAAAGTCAAAAACGTTCGTCTGCGGACAAAATAAAAGCAACTTACCTAGAAATACGAATTGATCCTGCTCCTCTTGACGGGAAATGAGATCGCTTCGTATTTTTTTGGTAAGCTGCCTAGATTGCGAAACCCCTTCTTAAGATCCATCCGCCACTTTCGTAGTAAAACAGTTTATCAACCCAAAAAAGGTTTATTCGTCGGCTAATTCTTCATCCAGGTCTGTCTCTGAGGTATCAGCAAAAGACTCTTTCACATCATCATTGACTTGCTCCAATAAATATTGCCAGTCACTATTCGACACAACCACCACATCGATATTCTTTTCTTCATCGATCAGCTCGAGATTCGAAACATCCTCTCCTAACTGCTGGAATAGGTCGATCAATGTTTGGTCTTGTAGCGTTACGTATTCAGTCCGTTTCATCCTTCTTCCCCCCATGAGTCAAAAAATTCATAAAACAAGATATCGAAACTAGTAAGATCGGTCATCTTTTGTAAAGTAGATAGATCTAAACGAATAAACGCTTTTTCCACTAATAAATAATGGTTTTCTTCCAGCGCTTCTTCGATAAATGGTAAAATCTCTTCTTCATCCCCTAATGTTTCACTAGAGATTTGGTCGATTTGATCAAACAAGCGATCATCTTGCAACAAAAAGAATTGATCGTCGTAAAGATAGACTGCGATTTGATATTGCCGGATGGGTAGCTCAGCCCGAATGACAAAAAAGCACTCTCCTGAATTGGAAATCGCTGGCAATAGTTCATTCGGTTGTAATGCCTGTTGGTAGTACATTTCCATCCCTCCTTTGTACTTATTATTATAAAGAACAATGGAGGAAAAAGGAAATAATCGAATTTCAGTTTAAAAAACTCTAAACAAAGTTAAACATCCCACTCTGCATAGAATTCTTCTAAAAAATCCTTCATGAAAGCCACACGTCGTTGGGCTTCTTTTTTGCCATACGCCGTGGTCATCTTTTCAGGAAGCAAAAATAGTTTCTCATAAAAATGATTGATCACCGTCGTCCCTTTTCGGTAATCTTCATGATTTTGAAACGTCTTTGGGGCTAAGTCACTGACATGGATCGGGTGTTGATGACTGCCACCAAAATAACTCGTCCGTAAAATACCGATCGCACCTAAAGCATCGAGACGATCTGCATCACGAACGACGCGGCCTTCTACTGAGACAACTTGCGCGCCTTGCAAAAGTTCTTTTGAAAAAGACAGATTCTCGATAATAGAAAAAATTTCTTTCGTTTGTGCTTCACTGGCTCCCGCTGTGGTCAAACAAGCTCGCACTTCGTTAGACGCCGCTGTGACATCCGCCACAACTTTGTCATCCACCGTATCATGGAGATAGGCTGCCGCCTGTACGACAAAGCGATCAACTGCCAATTCGTCGGCATCAATGATGGCTTGACTTAACCTAGCCACTCGTTTGACATGATCAAACCCATGTCCTGTGTAATCATTCCCCAGAATACTTTCGGCATAAGCAATTACTTTGCTAAGATCGGCAACATTGTTTTCTTCCTTCATTTTTTTCCTTCTTTCGATATGAAAGCAGCTAGCCTTCTTTTTTCGATGGTGATTGATACAAAAGGAAAAGAAGTTCAACAAGACGAGCACCCCATGAAATAATTGGGGCGGCAACGTCTTGCGAAGCTTCTTTCCACTCGTTACTTTTAAGCGAAATCTTGCGTCTCGCTGATTTTATAGACGCTAAAATAGATCTTGCGTAAATAGTCTAATAGATATTGAGGATTCAATAATTCATCCGTTGCATCTAAAATCAATTCATTTGGTTTCTTGGATGCGCCATATTGATGGATATTTTCAGTCAACCATTTACGAATCGGTGAATAATCATCCGAAGCCAACACTTCATCGACATTGATTTCTTTTTCCATGGCATGGAGTAATTGCGCTGCATACATATATCCTAGAGCATAGGATGGGAAATACCCGAAGCTTGAACCTGACCAATGAACGTCTTGTAAGATCCCTTCCAAGTCATTTTCTGGACGAATCCCTAAATATTCCTCGTATTTGTCATTCCAGATTTTTGGCAGTTCATCGATCGATACGGTTTCGTTAAAGATCATTTTTTCGATCTCGTAACGAATAATAATATGAATGACATATGTCAGACTATCAGCTTCAATACGGATCAAGCTAGCTTTTGAGTGCTTTAAGGAGTCATAGAAAGTGTCAAAAGACACATCATCAAACGTGCCTTCCGCACATTCTTGAAAAAATGGGTATTGCTTTGCCCAGAAATTGCGGTTGCTGCCGATAATGATTTCATTAAACAGCGATTGGGATTCGTGGATTCCCATGGACGCCCCTTCATGAACAGGCGTGCCTTCGTATTTCTCATCGATGTTTTGCTCGTACATCCCGTGACCAGCTTCATGAATCACACCGAACAGTCCCATCGAAAAGTCAGTTTCGCTCCAGCGTGTGGTCAACCGTACATCATTGTGGTTGATCCCCGTAGCGAATGGGTGGACCGTATTATCCAAACGGCCGCGAGAAAAGTCATAGCCTAAGTCGGCGATCACTTTTGAGATAAATTTACGTTGTTGCGCTTCGGTCATCTTACGTGAAAGGATCGAAGTGTCTGGCGCTGTTCCTTTTTCAGCCAATTGACGACGAATATCCATGATACCGTCTCTCACTTGTGAGAATACGTTATCCAAGATCTCAACCGTCATATTCGGCTCGTATTGGTTTAACAAGACGTCATAGTTCGTCAGCTCATTTTTCTTCCAATAAGGAATCAATTCTTTCGTCAAGCGAATGTTTTCAGAAAGAGCGTCTTTAAATAAAGAAAAATCTTTTTCTTTACGGGCTTTGAGCCAAGCAGTATGTGCTTTTGACGTAGCTGCGGAAGCCGCCATCGCCAACTCATTGGGTACATCTTTTTGCAATTCATATTCTTCTTTGACTAATTGATACGCCGCTTTCCCTACTTCTGATAATTCATCTGGGTGTTTCCCGAAATAGCTGATCGCTTCTTGGATTGGTTCCCCCACTTTTTTATCAAAATATAGACCATATAAATAGCTGTCAACTTCCGCACGGTAATCACTGGCTTTTTCTGGCATCCCTGTTTGATTATCCCAGCCTAAGATCCCCATTGCTTGTTGTAATAGATCGATTTCTTTTAATTCTTTCAGAAATTCTTGTTCTTTCATTCAGCAGACTCCTTTTTGCGTGGCGGACGTTGTCCCCAGTATTGGAAGAGATCGGTACGAATCGCACCGTTGTATAATTTGCGTTTTTTTGTCGCTTTTTCGCCGTAATGGGTCTCAAAAGTCAAGTCACTGGTCAAAAAGTACTTGCTCCAGGTTTTAAGCGGCCGAAACACTTGGCCCATTTCCTGATACAGTCGCTGAACGGACGCTTCTTCTCCTAAGCGTTCGCCATAAGGAGGGTTAGCCACAACGACACCATACTCTTTTTCTGTTTTAAAGTCTTTAACGGCTTGTTGTTTGAAGGTGATCGAGTCTCCTAGACCGATTTCTTCCGCATTTCTGCGGGCGATCTCAATCATTCGACCATTGATATCCGAACCGGTAATATCTAATTCGACATCATAATCTGCTGCTTCATCTGCTTCTTTCCGTACTTTTTCAAATACTTCTGCTGGGAACCAATCCCACGTTTCGCAAACAAATTCCCGATTAAAGCCAGGGGCGATATTGTGACCGATCAACGCTGCTTCAATACACAACGTGCCTGATCCACAAACAGGATCGACAAACGGCTTGTCTTTGTACCAATTTGTCAGCATCACTAAAGCCGCAGCCATGTTTTCTTTCAGCGGCGCGCCTCCTTTTTCTAAACGATAGCCACGTTTAAACAAACTAGGGCCAGTCGTATCCAATGTGATCATCGCATGGTCTTTCAATAAAGCGACTTCTAATTGAAAAAAAGCGCCCGTTTCAGTCAGCGGCACACTTGCTGGACGATGGTATACTTCTCTTAAACGATTGACGATTGCTTTTTTGGTAATCGCTTGACAATCAGGTACACTATACAATTTTGATTTGATTGATTTTCCAGCTACTGGAAATTCAGCGTCTAACGGTAAAAAGTCTTCCCACGGTAACGCTTTAACTTCTTCAAACAGCTGATCGAAAGTCAATACGTCAAATTCCCCGACGACGATTTTGATACGGTCCGCTGTACGGAGCCACAAGTTCGCGGTAGCAATGGTCTCCATCGTCCCTTTAAAACGCGCTCGGCCGTTTTCAACCTCACACTCGATCCCTAAATCCCGTAATTCTTTGCCCACTAGTGCTTCTAAACCGCTCGCAGCGGTGGCAATACAATTAAATGTTTTTTCAGTCATAACGCTCTCCTTCTTGGTATAAAAAAACCTTCCGTTGCTGGAAGGATTCCCTGATAGGTTGTGATTTTCTATAAGCCATGTTTTGTCCGTATTTTCCTCAGGGAGAAGAAAACACTGGGTAATTATCTATCTGCAATTACTTGCCTTCTTGCTCCGTTCATTTCCGTGCAAAAAGTGCCCCTACCATTGTTTGGGTTGCTCGCTCGAGGGGTTTACCGCGTTCCACCAAGACGGTTTCCCGCCTTGCTTCGTCACTGTGGCACTTTCAAGGATACTTTGGCATAGCTTACACCTTAGCCATTTTTCCTGCCGTTACTTTCTCAAGTACCCTAGCTTATGGTTTCGCTAGGCACGAACACTACAAGCATCTCAGCTTGTGCGAGCATGGACTTTCCTCAGCATAATCGAGTTATGCCGCAATTACCCGAAAACCACAACTATCTTTTCTACAGTAGATTAGAATTGACGGGTTTTTTCGTTGTCATCTTCAAAATCAGCATTTGTATAGTTGCTGTTGTAGGAAGAAGAACGAGTGACAGGTTCTGATTCACGATCAAGCTTTTTGCCAAACACTTCTTTTTCAAGATTAGACAAACGTTTCAAAATATCAAAGTTTGTAACGGTTTGGCTTTTCGGCGCTTCTTGTTGAACACGAGATGCGATCGCTTGGTTTTTCGACAATTGATCGATTTTCGCTGTCAGACGGTCATTTTCTTCTTGCAGGGCTAAGATCTCTTTATTGTAGCTTTCGTAGTCTTTAATGATATTATCTAAAAACTCGTCCACTTCAACTGGATCATACCCGCGCATTTTTGTTTTGAATTCTTGTTGCAGAATATCTTTTGGACTATAAATTAAATTTGCCATTATTTACACCTCATTGTTTATTCCAAATGGTTTTCACTTTCTAGACCATTCTATCAAAAAATATACGAAAATCAAAGTAAATTACTATCAAATATTGCGTTTTGTAGGTCATCCATTGTTATTTGATGAATAAAGTAGGGATTTTGCTCACTATAAGCTTTGGCATCTCTTAAGAAATAATTAGGTTTTCCTGGAAATTCGTCATCATATAACACAAGTGCGCCTTCGGTATGCTCCAGTAAAAATGCCGTGTGATTTCTTAATTGACTGGGGTCTTGGTAAGGCTTATGGCTGGTGGCATTGACATAATCGGCAAATGACTTCGCTGTTTGCAGTGCCTGCTGATTTGTTTCGTTCCAATTTTCACCAAACCCTTCAAAAGGAAAAATAATTCCTAGTTTCAGTTCTGGGTATGTTTGTTTTAATTGTTCAACGGCTTCGGCACACCACAGCTCCGCGCCAAGATTCCCGCTGATCAAGAGCCATTCTAACCCTTCTTCGACATAATTGGTCAAAGTCGACATTATTACTTTCTTAATAACTGCAATCTTGGGATCTTTTGCTTGAAAGACACCTAATTCATAATTACGATAGCCAGTAAAGTATAAGGTTTTCATTGTTTCTCTGGTCATCTCTTTTCTTTCCAAACGACTTTTTGGTATAATGTTGCCTAGGAGTGTGAACAACATGGTTATTCGTTACCCGAATGGACAATCTACTACCTATGATGACGGCAAAAAACAAAAAATGCAAGAGAAACTAATAAAGCCAAAAACGTATGCCAATCGTGGGATGCGTTTTGAAGAAGCGATCAATGAAAGCAACCTTTATTATTTGAATCGGAAACTTGCTGTCATTCATAAGAAACCGACACCAATTCAAATCGTGAAAGTAGATTATCCAAGAAGAAGCGCCGCCGTAATCAAAGAAGCCTATTTCCGTGAGGCATCCACCACTGATTACAATGGGGTTTATCAAGGGCAATATATCGACTTTGAAGCGAAAGAGACTCAAAACAAAACGTCATTTCCCTTTAAAAATTTTCATCCACACCAAATCAAGCATATGGAAGACTGTTTGGAACAAGCGGGTTTATGTTTCGTTCTTTTATGGTTTTCTAGTCTACAACGCTGCTTTTTTCTCGATAGCAAGTGCTTAATTTCTCAATGGCACCTGCAAAAAGAAACGGGGAAAAAATCAATGACACTGGCCTATATTGAAACGAATGGGATTGAAATCATCCCTTCAATTGCGCCGCGTATTCCCTATTTAAAAGCAGTTGATCAATTTTTAACGATGAAGGAGAATGATTAGTATGGCAAATGGATCACAATCGAGGACCTCTCGGCATGATTCTAAAAAAGGTACAGCTAAAAAAGCACCAAAGCCTCCTAAGGCAAAAGGCAAACGAAGCATTGGGAGTATTCTTTTAAAAGTATTTATGGGGCTGTTTTTCTTGGGCTGTATCGGGATTCTATCCGGGATGGGGCTATTCTGGTGGTATGCCAAAGATGCGCCTGCACTTGATGAAACACGTTTGGATTCAACGGTTTCTTCTCGTTTCTATGCGTCAAATGGCGAATTGATCACTGAATTCGGTAGTGAAACCAGAGAAAAAATTACAGCAAGTGAGATTCCTCAACTGCTGGAAGAAGCGATCGTCTCTGTCGAAGATCGCCGCTTCTACCAGCATATCGGAGTCGATCCGATTCGGATCGTCGGTTCCGCATTATCCAATGCCACAACCGGCGGTATGCAAGGCGGAAGTACGTTGACACAGCAATTGATCAAGCTGTCCTTCTTTTCTACCAGCGCTGAAGACCAAACACTACGTCGAAAAGCACAAGAAGCATGGATGGCGGTTCGTCTTGAACAAATGAAATCAAAACAAGAGATCCTCACTTACTACATTAATAAAGTATATATGTCCAATGGTGTATATGGGATGCAAACGGCCGCAATGAAGTTTTACGGCAAGCCGTTAGCTGAACTAGACCTTGCGCAAACCGCTTTGATTGCCGGTTTACCAAATGCCCCTTCAGCTTTTGACCCATTTGCGCATCCTGATAATGCGAAAAGTCGGCGAGATGTTGTTTTAGGTGCGATGCTGGAAAATGAAAAAATCACGCAAGCGGAATATGATGCGGCCGTTGCCGAGGATATTCAAGAAGGCTTGCAAGACAATCCCCGTGAAAACCAAGAGTGGAAATACTTTGACAACTACTTTAACGAAGTGATCGCTGAAGTCAAAGAAAAAACTGGGAAAGATGTGTATACTGACGGCTTAGATATTTATACTAATGTCGATATCGATGCACAAAAACGATTATATGACATCGTCAACAGTGACGACTACGTTGATTACCCAGATGACAAGATGCAAGTTGCCGCTACCTTAGTTGATGTTAACACAGGCAAGGTGACCGCTCAGATCGGTGCCCGTAATGTTGATGATGTTCTAGCAAATAACCTGGCTGTCAATGTCGCACGAGACTTTGGTTCGACCGTCAAACCAATCACAGACTACGGCCCTGCCTTTCAATTTCTACAAGATTCCACGGGTAGAATGATTTTAGATGAACCTTACACGTATAAAGGGACGAATATTCCTGTTTACAACTGGGATCGCCAATATATGGGCAATATCACCTTGCGGACCGCTCTAGCAGAGTCTAGAAATGTGCCAGCAGTGAAGCTGTTTGATGAAGTCGGCGCGGACAATATCGCAGACTTTCTCAGTGGTTTAGGAATCGAATATGATACGATCACCCAATCCAATGCGATTTCCAGCAATACGGATAAATTGGATGGCACAAAGTATGGGATCTCCAGTCTGAAAATGGCCGCTGCTTACGCTGCATTTTCAAATGGTGGCACCTATTATGAACCACAGTACGTCAATAAAATCGTCATGCAAGATGGCACAGAAGACGAAGAATCCTTTAAAGTTTCTGGTCAAGAAGCAATGGATGATACGACAGCTTACATGGTGACCGATATCTTAAAAGATGTTATTTCTGTCGGTACTGGAACCAACGCGCAAATCGATGGTTTGTACCAAGCAGGGAAAACGGGAACGTCCAACTACACCGATGACCAGTTAGCACAACTGGATACATCGAATGGTGCCTACCCTGATATTACCTTTGCCGGCTATACTCCCTCCTACTCATTGGCGGTTTGGACAGGCTACAACGACAAAATGACACCGATCACTGATAGTAGTACCCATGTGGCTTCAGATGTCTATCGTGAATTGATGCGCTATGTTTCTGCTTCTGTAGAAAACACGGACTGGACAATGCCTGACGGATTGACACGGATCGGAAGAGAGCTTTATCTTGAAGGGACGTACACCCAACCAAGCTATTCAGCACCAAGTTCGTCCAGCAGCAGTTCCTACGTTGAACCAACGACACCTTCTACAGAAAGTAGCGAATCAACACCATCAAGTACAACAGAATCATCAAGCGAAGTAACACCACCAGTGACAACACCTGATGAGGATGATTCATCATCGGTCGTTACGCCTCCTGCTTCTAGTCAGGATCCCGGTTCAACAACACCTTCCAGCAGTGAGGATAATCCTTCCTCACCACCGGACCCGCCGGAACCAAACGATGGTAGTGTCGAATAATGGAGAATCGCAAAAAAACAGTAGATCAAAATCTGATCTACTGTTTTTTTATAACTAACTGCCATATAAATGTAGAAGCTTACTTTTCAAGCTCTTCAAACAGCAATTTTTTATCGGAAAGCTGATGAACTTGATTATGCAGATCGTCAAACAAGTGAATCACATTTTCTTTCGTCTCGTTCACCTCAAAAAGAATCTCTTTGGCACGATCATGAATCCCATCGATCCGCATTTCTGTTGTACGGATCATTCGTTCAGATTCGATTTTCGCTTCCTGAATTGTGCGATTCGCTTTTCTTCTAGCAAAGACTAAGACCTCACTGATTTCTGTTTGGAACTGCTCGTTTTCGATTTGTAGGGCTGCATTTTCTTCCCTTAATGCTTCGATTGTCGCCTGAAGCTCTGCGACTTCTTCATTTGATTCGCTAGCTGATACATTTGCAGCAAGCTCTTCTTTTTCTGCCAATTGCTGTTTCAAATCAGCAATTACCTCTTGCAGCTGCTGGATTTCTTGCCGCTTCAAGGTCCATTCAGCGCGTTCCTTTTCGTAAGTTTGTTGCTCTTGTTGCTCTTTTTCTTGCTGAACAGCTAACTTGGCTTCTAATTGCTGGATTTTTACTTCAAGTTTTTCTGTATCTACTTT
>ENA-OWZT01000047-OWZT01000047.1-human-gut-metagenome-genome-assembly--contig:-NODE-47-length-77652-cov-8.36402_pt1 | contig 77652 bp, 77 predicted proteins | sample MGYA00249265_ERZ652125 | MGnify/ENA primary metagenome ERZ652125 (study PRJEB26925, sample SAMN05827236) | human gut metagenome | biome: ENVO:2100002; feature: ENVO:00000062; material: ENVO:00002003... | reverse complement strand
TGCACATAAGGACCTCAAGTACGATGGTCAAAGTGCGACCATCGCACTTGAGGCCACTTATGCTCCGGTTTCTAACCGCGGCTGCTCACTCTCTCTCCTAATAGTGTAAGCTATAAGAGCAGTTTTTCACAATTTAGGTTTAATTAAGGATTCATTATATAGCCAGTTAAGAAAGGCCCGTTAAGCTGATTTTGTAAGCAAAAAGCGGTGACAAAATGGTGGAGGGAGATTGCTATGACACAATCAGTGTTAACGATTGAACATGTTAGCAAACAGTTTGGACGTTTTCAGGCATTAGATCAGGTCAGTTTCACAGTTGAAAAAGGGGATATTTATGGCTTAATTGGCGAAAACGGGGCGGGTAAGACTACTTTAATGCGGTTGATTACCGGCTTGTCACCGATGCAGCACGGAACCGTCACATTACTAGGTGAGCAAGCTGGTCACTATCAACATGCACTTAGTCGAATTGGAGCTGTGATTGAAAGCCCAGCAGCGTTTGAGAAGTTGACCGTTTACCAAAATTTGCGGTTGTGCGCAATTCAACATGGCATTCAAGATAAACAGGCCATCACGGAAGCCATTGATTTTGTGGGACTCAAAGCGAAGCAAACCACCAAAGTCAAACATCTTTCTTTAGGACAGAAACAACGACTAGGTTTGGCGTTAGCGATTTTACCGCGTCCGGATTTTCTGATTCTTGATGAACCGATTAACGGCCTTGATCCTTCGGGTATTATGGAATTTCGCCAATTATTGAAACGCTTGAACGAGGAGCAGCAGACAACCATTCTAATCTCCAGCCATATTTTAAGTGAGTTGTATCAAGTGTCCACCCGATTTGGCATTATTCATCATGGACGGATGATCAAACAACTGACCAAGGCTGAGCTGGATAAAGCCAATCAATCAGGCTTAGCGGCTACCGTTGATGATACGGCACTGGCAGCACAGGTTTTGGATCAACATGGGTATCAAGATTTTGACATCATTGACGATCATCATCTTTTGTTGAGACAACCGGAAGTTAATGCAGCGGGGGTGAACCAATTGCTTGTGACCAGTGGCGTGGGTGTTCAGGATATTAGTCATCAAGCCGGGTCACTGGAACAATTTTACATGCAGTTACTGGGACAAACAGAGAAGCAGGAGGGGCAGGCATGATTAATCAAATTCGGGCCGATTTTTATCGTCAAATACATACAATTGGCATGTACATCATGTTTGTGTTGACGATTATTTACTCGGCCATGACAACCTTGGCACAAAATGTTGGCGGCGTGACGGTTCATGGCGACAGTGATCAGTTTGCCCAAGTTGCGGCTAAATCTTGGTCGATATTAACTGGCATCAAAGTGGCGAATATGGGTGACACGATGCTACTTTACGTTTTTATCGGCGTGTTCGTCATTATTTTCGGCTATGAGTTCAGTCAAAAGGTTTACAAAAATACCTTGATTTCGGGTATCTCCCGGTTACAGTTTGTCTTAGCCAAGTATTTGGTGATGTTACTGGACTTACTCTTGCTATTCGCCGTCAATTTCTTAACCGCACTGGTGGCCGGACTTGTTGCTGGACGGCCATTAGGCGGAAGTTGGGCAACATTGATTGGGACCGTTAGCCTGAGTTTCGTGGCCGCGACCTTCTTTGTGAGTGTGATTTTCAGTATAGGTGTTTTCCTGCTGGTATTAACTGGATCAATTATGATCCCGGCCATCGTGGTGGTGGTCTTTCCGCTTATCATTGGCGTGCTCCATGTACTCGGCGAGTGGGACTGGATTAAATATATCGACTTCTTCGGCGTCGCCCAAAATATCGGCGTCGGTGGCATGAAGGTTAGTGCATTGCCACCGTACATCGCTGTCAGTTTAGTGCTATTGGTTGTGATGATTGGCTCGTCAGCATTAATGTTGCGAAACAAGGAACTGTAACTGACTTTTTAAGATTTAAAATGATCCGCATTTTGGCTAGTTGGCCTTGTGCGGATCTTTTTTTTGTTGCTTGCTAAACAGTCTCGATTAAGTGGTTGAAAATTTCCAAAAATTTCTGAGCAGCGCCAGACATTGGGACGTTTTTTGTCCAGATTAAGGCCATCTTGGTGGTTAGTGTCGGAGAAAAGGGAATGAATTTTAGCTGCATTTCATCATGGCCGATTAAATGGCTGAGACCGACAATATACCCGGAACCGAGTTGAGCAAGCAGACCAGCATTGTAAATCAAGTTGTAGCGAGCCACGACTTGATTAGGGTTAAAGGCGTGGCCGGCCCAATCAGTGAGCATTTTGACAACTGGTTCGCGCTCCGAAACGATCAACGCCTGACCCCGAATCGTTTCTGGTGAAATAGCGGTTTGTGCCGCTAGCGGATCAGAAATGGGGATGAGCAGGCCCCAGCGATTTTCACCTGGAATCCGGCGATAGGCATATTTATACGTGTCGGCCGGATCAATCACGACCCCAAAATCAAGTAAACCATGATCTAACCGCTCCTTAATATCATCGGCATTGCCGCTGTATAGCTGCAGTGTCACATCAGGGAAAGCAGCGATCAATTGTTGCGCTGCCTTTAACACAATCTGATTAAGCCGTGACTCGCCAAGACCAATTGCTAGCGTACCGCTGACGGCATGGTCATCGACAATGTCTGCAACCGCAGCGTCTGTCAACGTGAGAATTTGTCTGGCGCGATTCACCAAATACGTCCCATTAGCGGTTAAACTGATCGCCCGACTTTTTCGGTTAAACAGCTTTGTACCGAGTTCTGTTTCTAATTCTTGCATTTGTCGCGACAAAGCAGGTTGTGAAATATGGATGGCATTGGCAGCCGCCGTAATCGTGCCAGCGTCGGCAATCGCCACGAGATAGCGCAATGTTCGTAATTCCATGAAAAGGCCTCCGATACATAAGGAAATATCATAATACTATATGCTATATAAGCATTATACATTTTAAGCCATCGGACCGATAATAACCTTAAACATTGAAAGAAGGCATTCGTCATGAATGACAAGAATCAAAACGCTGGACTATTCGGCTTAGGTGAAGCTAATACCGCTTACCAACAGTATTTTACGGGCAACAGTTATCTGAATGGTTTGGTCGCCGCGGCAGATGAGATCGATGTGACTGTTGCCAATGTGACATTCGAACCTAGTTGCCGGAACAATTGGCATATTCATCATAATGGGTTTCAAATTTTACTGGTCACAAGCGGTGAAGGCTGGTATCAGGAAGCCGGCAAGCCAGCACAATTGCTGCATCCCGGTGATGTGGTCACGATTCATGAAGGCGTGAAGCACTGGCACGGTGCAACTAAGGACAGCTGGTTTAGTCATGTGGCGATCACCAAAGGTACTAGTGAATGGTTGGAACCTGTATCGGATCAAGCTTATGCGCAGCTAACGGAGGCAAAATAAGATGGCAAAACAAACAGCAGGACGCAAACAGTTGGGAAAATTTGCCCCACAGTTTGCTGCATTGAATGACGATGTTTTGTTTGGGGAAGTTTGGGCAAAAGAGAATGAACTGTCTGCCCATGATCGCAGCATGATCACGATTGCTTGCCTTATGACCAGTGGCGATTTTCCACAACTCAAAGCCCATTTACAATTAGGAAAAGAACACGGCCTGACGAAAGAGGAAGTCGTTGCTGAAATCACTCATCTCGCTTTTTACGCCGGCTGGCCAAAGGCGTGGTCTGCGTTTAATCTGGCGAAAGAAGTGTATGGCGAATGATAAACGTCCTCATACTTGGTGCTGCCAGTCAGATTTCACGCTTTTTAATTCCAGATTTGTTGGCAGATAAAACTGTGAACCTGACGCTATTTGCCCGCCGAGCACCGCAACGGTTAGGGCAATATGCAGGTGAGTCACGTGTGACGTTGGTTGACGGCGACTGGAATCAAGAAGCCGATATTGAACAGGTTATGCCGAATCAAGACATCGTTTTTCTGGCAAGTTCCAGTCTTGTCGGTAATCAAAATGTTGTCACAGCGATGAAGCATACCGGTGTCCAACGTTTGATTGTCGCAGGCGGCCTTGGGATTGACGATGAAGTTGCCGGCAAGTTTGGCAACTGGAATGCGCGGATGATGGGAGATTACACACCATACAAACAGGCCGCAAAGGTGATCTTAGACAGCGGCTTGAATACCACTTATCTTCGCATGACATGGTTATACGACGAAAACGGCAACGAAAAGTATCAAATCGTGCCAGAAGGCCAGCCATTGCGCGGAACTCAGGTAACACGTCAAGCAGTGGCGAAGTTAGTGACTGCCATCGTGAGACACCCTAGCTTATACCAATACGCAAATATTGGCGTTGTTGAACCGGGGACTGAGTGGGACAAACCATCGTTTTATTAAAGTTGCATGATTCATCTGAACCACCGATCAATTCGCAAATTAGAATTGATCGGTGGTTTTTTGAGATGTTACCTTGATGCTAGCTGATTAGAGCACTGGGGTTGTCATTCAGGATCAAAAGAATTACGCTTGTTCTATGAATATCGAACAAGCAGATCAAACAATGGCGAATATTTTTAAAGTTTTAGGTGAACCGCATCGAATTGAGATTTTGCGTATCCTTTATCATGCTGGTCGAGAATTGACGTGCTCAGAAGTCAGTGCCCAGTTAAATTTGAGTAAATCGACAGTGTCGTATCATTTTCGAGCTATGCGGTTAGCGGGCTTGACGAATACGCGCCAAGTAGCACAAATCAAGTATCTGTCTATCAATACGGCAGCTTTTGATCGGTTTTTACCGGGGTTTTTAGCGACCCTGTAATTTTTGGCTTGCTTGTTCGATATTCATCGAATAAAGGAGATGTACCACATGCTTAAATTATTTTATGCTTCAGGAACCAGTGCAATGGCGCCGCATATTCTACTGACTGACGCGGGACTTAATTTTGAGTTGGAAAAGGTGAACTTAGATCAAAAAACTTGGCGCGGTGGCGATTACGATCAAATCAACGCCAAGTCTTATGTGCCGACCTTGCAAATAGCGCCAGAACAATACTTAACAGAATGCGCTGTGATTTTAGAGTACATTGACTTTCAAGCCCGACAAAATGATGGTAGCAATTATGCCACAGATGAATACTGGCAGGAGCGGGTGTGGCTCAATTATATTGCCACAGAACTCCACAAAAACTTTATTTCGCCTTTTCGGAAGGGTAATTGGCTACCTAATACAGATGATAGCAAACGGTTGGTGTGGCAGCGAGTTGCCCCGCGACTAGCTTATGTTGAAGCACGGTTTCAGGGACCATGGCTAATGGGGCAGCATTTTTCAATGACGGATCCTTATCTGTTTGTCATGACAAATTGGATGCACCGGCTTGATTTTTCATTTGATCATTTGCCAAAATTAAAGGCCTTTGACGAGCGAATGCGACAACGGCCAAGTGTGCAGGAAGTTCTGCGGGTGGAAGGGAAGCCGCACAGCGTTACTGATGGTTAATGCGGGTGAAGCAGTGACGCTTGTGTCTTTCTTGTGTCCGAACGACACTATTGACAAGGTCTGCTTGAACGAGACTCATGCTTCAAGTAAACTTGTCGGTACTTTTACAGATCATTGATGTTCAAAATGAGTGAGACAGAGCCATCAATTTTGCTGATAGTAACCTATTTTGCGATCACAATAAGGAGTAAACTGTTGGACTTAAATGAAGACTTTTTCAAACATTATCATTACAAAACAGAGTTGGCGGCAATTTGCCGACAGCATCGTTTACCTGCTAGTGGCACAAAAACGGTATTAAATCAGCGTTTGCAAGCATTGGTGGCAGGGCAGCGGCTTGATACACCAACAAGCAAGGTTAAACGACTGGCTAAACCTGTTAAGGAATTATCGGTAACGACGCCCCTCGCGAACTCTGGATTTTCCTTCAATGCTGCGGCGCGACAATTTTTTGCTGCGTACTTTCATGTCAGCAAGTTCGCATTCACAAAACCTATGGCCGTTCTCAAACGTCAAGCGGAAGCGCAACCCCAATTAGCATTAACGGTCGCTGATTTAATTGACGTTTATCAGGCAACTCGCAATTCAAAAGCTCGTCAACAATTTCTCGCGGAAAATGCCGAAGAAAAAACATATGAATGGAATCGTTTCGTTCATGACTTTTTTGCTGATCCGGCGACTAGGCAATTTCGACCGCGCCTAAAGGTTGCCGCGATTCTTTGGCAACAGGTCAAGCAATCAACCGCACCCAAGCAATACGTCCATAGCTTGTTGCAGGCTTATCATGAGGCTATTGCCGGTTACGTTCAGACCTCTTCAGAGATTGATCAATGAAACATTGAGCAATCATCCACAGCCCTCAAACAGGCCAACAATGCCATATACAGCGGCAATGTTGGCCTGCTTCTTATGGGTAATTATTATTCGGAATCTGACAAAGCCCATGTCTTAGAAGAGAATGATGACTTATATTATTTGTTCAATTCGCCAGTTGTTTTCTGTATAATCATAATCGTAACCATAAGTAAACGAATCTTCTTATGATTTTTTTGGCGACTTGGTAAAATTACTGCAGGGAATGGCATTTGGGGGATTTTGGAGGAAGGAATGCAAATTAAAGCAGGGACGGCCGATCAGGGATGGGCTTTAGAAGAAAAACTGGACGAATTTAATCGGCATCAGCATCCCTTCAACGGAGCAGGTGCCGACGTGTCATTTGCGTACGTCATCAAAAAAGGTGACCAAGTGGTTGGCGGTGTCGCGGCGAGTTCGGATGACAATGCGATTGGTTATATCGAGTTGCTCTGGGTAGATGAAACCATGCGGCGACAGGGGTTAGGGTGTGCCTTGTTAACGAGTGTCGAACAAAGCTTGCAAGCTGCTGGTTGCAAAAGGGTGCGATTAGAAACTTTTGATTATCAAGCACCAGCATTTTATCTTGAAAACGGCTATCACGAATTTGCCAAACTTAATTACGACTATGCCGGTGTGATTGAATATTTCTTCGTCAAAACGTTATCGCTGCCAATCGGCTACGACATACCATCGGCTTTTTCGATTGAAGCAGCTGAAGACCCAGCGATGGAAGCCATTGAGAATAAACTTCATGCCTACAATGTGAAAATGAAACCACTACTGCAAGAAAAAATGGGTGTGACTTTTACTTTTTTAGCGGAAGAAAATGGCCAATGTATAGGCGGCATTTTTGGTTACAGCACCATGTATAAAATCGGCTATATTGAAAGTCTGTGGGTAGCCGAAACTAACAGACATGCAGGTGTTGGCACGGCTCTCGTTGATGCTTTATTAAATGCCTTAAAAGATTTTGGCTGTCCGATTGTTCACCTCGATACCATGTTGTATCAAGGGGCGGCGTTTTATAAGGCACTTGGCTTTGAGCAATTTGGCCAGCTGACCTACCCGGAAATTGACGCAGCAGAGGTTTTTTTCGTCAAACACTTAGTTTCAGTTGGAGAAAGGACAATAAATGCCAACAAATAAAGGTATCACAGTCGCTCGCGAAGAAGATCCAGATCTAAAGCAAGCGATTGTGCGGGCTGTTTTGGCTGATTTGCCCGAATGGTTTGGCTTGCCGGATGCAACTAACACTTATGTTGAAGAGGCTGCAAAACTATCTTTATGGGTTGCTTGCTATGAAGGTCAGGCGATTGGGTTTATCGATTATCGCCAAACCAGCAAGGCAAGCGGCGAAATCAGTTGTATGGGTATTAAGAAACACTTTCATCATCAAGGGATTGGTCATCAGCTGGTAAAGGCATTAGAAGCCGACGCTAAACAACATGCCCACTACCTGCAGGTAAAAACGGTTGATGAAGGTCATTATCCTGAATATGATCAAACCATCCGTTTTTACGAGTCAGTGGGATTTGAGCGATTGGAAGTTTTCCCGACATTATGGGATGCTTGGAATCCGTGTCTGGTGTTGGTCAAGAAGCTTTAATAAGCGGCCAAATCGCCCAGAACAAAGTCAATAAAAATCGCCATGCCTGACAGAACAGATCGGCTCGTGTAAACTTGATATGCGTAAGCGCATTCAAAACGAGGGATTAGTATGGGGCCATTCTTTCATGGGTCACGATGATCTCAGAATTATCCACATCCATTCTGTTGTACAACGTCAAGACTCGGACAATGACAGTAGCCATTTATACCGAAGTTATTCGTGGAAATTACGGCGTTGCCGCTGCACTATCAACGATTTTGACCGCGTTGACAGTGATTTCCTTGCTAATCTTCATGAAAGTTTCTAAGAATGGGGATATTGCGATGTAACCACAAAACTTCGTCGGAAATAGGACAAAAGGGAGTTGACCGTGACTGGTTGACTCTCTTTTTGCTGTGGAAGCGACTTTTGTTGGCAAAACTGGCTGAATATTCACATGAACGGAAAAAGATATATGTGGTGAACCTATTTACATCTAGTCTTAGAAACCATATAATATGGATATTAAAGCCGCAAGGAGGCAGAACATGACCAAAAAAATTGCAATTGTCGTTGATTCGGGTTCTGATGTCCCTCAAAGTGTTCTTGATGAAAATAAAAATATTGCAGTCGTACCGCTGAATATTACTATGAATGGGCATAATTACCTTGATGCAGTTGATATCACACCGGATGAATTTTATTCGGCGCTAGCAACGGCAGAAACATTGCCGCAGACTTCAAGTCCGTCACCGCAAGCTGCCAAAGAGGCGATGGATCGGTTGTTCGCGGCTGGTTATCAGCAAATCCTCGGTATCACAATTTCGAGCGCGTTGTCTGTGACGAACAACGTCTTTCAATTGGCCGCGCAAGATTTTCCCGCTGACACCGTAACCATTCTTGACACAAAAAGCATCGGCATTGGCAGTGGCATCCAAGCAGCCTATGCCGCATCATTGATCAATGCAGGGGAATCCTTTCAGGACGTGATTGCAAAAGTTCGTGCCTCAATCGTCAAAAGTCGGATTTATTTCTACGTGCCAACTTTGAAGTACCTCAGTGCCGGCGGTCGAATCGGCCGAGTGGCAGGCCTTGTCGGTTCGGTTTTGCACATTAAACCGGTGATCTCATGTGATCCAGAAGGCGTCTACTACCCTCTTTTTAAGGCGCGATCCGAAGATAAAGCGATTCGGAAATTGGTTGAACAAGTCAAAACGGATTGCTTAAATAGCGCTCATTATCGTCTAGGAGTTGCCCATGGTCAAAATCCAGCTTTGGTTAAAAAGTTGGCAGAAAAATTGCGCGAAGTGACTGGCCGACCGGTTGATTTTATTGGTGAGATCTCGCCGTCATTGGGGGTTCATACAGGACCGGGACTGATTGGTGCAACGATTCAGTCGTATTAAGCGTCACGAGAATGAGCCATGCTTCATAGACTTGACCTGAACTGACATCAAATTAACAATGCCCGTTTCTCAATATGTTGGGAAACGGGCATTGTTTGTTTTGCTTGATAGAATCTGTTACTCCAACCACTTATTCTTCTTAGCCATCTGCACGGCCTCAATTCGATTATGAACACCGAGTTTACTGAAAATAGCAGACAAATAATTGCGGACGGTTCCTTCCGAGAGAAACAGCGATGCAGCAATTTGTTTTGAGGATAAGCCGCTGGCGACTTCTGCCAAAACAGCGAGTTCGCGATCAGTAAGGGGATTGCTTTCAGCGGTCACCATATTCGTGACTAATTCCGGGGCATAAACCGTTTGGCCCGTCATCACTTTTCGAATAACATCAATCAAATCATCACTGGGGCTGTCTTTGAGCAGATAACCATTCACTTGGGCAGCAATAGCGCGTTCAAAGTAAGCTTTCTGCGCGAAGGTCGTTAAGATAATAATTTTTGTTGCTAACTGGCTGCCATGAATCTTATCGGCAACGTCCAATCCGGTTAACTTGGGCATCTCAATATCTAGAACGGCAACGTCCGGTTTGAGTTGCTGAATGTCCTGCCATGCTTTTGCACCATCACCAGCACTGCCTAGTACGTGTAGATCATCTTCCAAGTCTAGTAGCTGGGTGAGGGCGGAGTTTAACATACTTTGATCTTCCGCGAGATATAAGGTAATCATTGTGATAGCTGCTCCTTTGGTAAAGTGAGTGAAACTTGAGTGCCTTGGCGGTTGTGATTAATCGTAAACGTTCCATTAACCTCTTTCATACGTTGTTGCATGCCACTAATACCGTTTGATCCTGTGCGCTTATAACTTTTGGAATGGCCATCATCTTGAATCTCAACCAGATAGCCATTTGGATTCTGCTCAAATATCATCTCTACCTGATGCGCGTGAGCGTGGCGGATGACATTGGTGATAGCCTCGGAAATGACCGCACTCAGACGAATTTGTACTTTTGTCGGCCATTCAGCGGCCTCACTTTCGCCACTGGTTAGCAGAACGACATTTGCCTCAGCAAGATTCTTGCCTTGCATCAACATCATTTCGCTGAGGGACTGCTGGTGCAGATCGTTAACAATCGAACGGACTAACTGTAAGTCATCTCGACTAGTTTGTGCAATATCGTCTAACTCTTGAGCGACGCGGTCAGGCGCCTTCACGAGCAACTTTTTTGCTAATTCGGTTTTAAGCGTAATCATCGAAAAGCTCTGACCGAGCGTATCGTGCAAGTCTCGGGCGATTCGTTCGCGTTCACCGCGCCGGACAATTGCTTGAAGTCGCCGATTGGTTTGACGTAATTGCCGTTGATGGATAACTGACCGGGAAACAGTATAAGAGATGATAGGCGAAACAAGTGGAAAAATCAGATTAAACATATCAGGATTATTGATATTGATAATCCCGGGATGAAGCTGATTAACGCGCCATAAACTTACAAAAATGATTAAATAAAAAGCCGCGGCAAACCAACGGAAATATTTTCGTGGAAAACGGGCTAAGATAAAAGGAACTTGCCAACCAGGGTAAATAATCATGTAATTGTTGAGGGCAAAAATAGAGAAAATGCCTGCAATGGCGAGTTCAAGCGGAATCGTAACTGGCAGCCAATGATCGACCTCGTTCACTAAGATATAGACAATTAGAAACAGGATACCTAAACCTATCCAAAGCCAATCATTGATTGATTTTACTGGCACAAATTCTGACATGATGTACGGCAAATAGACCAGCCAAATATAGCTGGTCCATTCGAGATTTCTTAACCATGAACGGAGACTATGCCTCACCCAAAGCCACGCCCTTTCGTTGTTCGTGTTTGGTCATCGTAACAACTAGCAAACTGCCAAGCACAAACCAGACCACAATACCAACTAAATTAGTTAAGTCTACTGTAGCACGTGAAGTGAGTTGATTTAAGAGCTTGTTTACAAAGTAGGTTGGCATCTGCTTGCCAATAACTTGTAACCAGTTTGGCAGCATGGTGATTGGCCACCACAAGCCGCTGATAATCGCCATTGGAAAGGTGAGCAGGTTACTAGCAAGACTGAGCATTTCTTCGCGATGGATATACGACAATGCGATGCCAATCATGAGCACTGGCAGCTGTCCAATCAAAACGACACCAAGGAGTCCTAGCCATTGGTCGGTACCAAGGCTCACATTATTGACACCAACAGCAATGCTGCCTAACACGATGACTGAGAGTAAACTCATCATAAGCATCCAAAAGGTGATTGACACATAGTAGGGCAAAGTGCCATGCGGAGATAGTCTTAGAAAGGTTGTGAACCCCTTATCGCGGTCACGCTTTAAGATGGATGCAATGCTGAAGAAAGCATTAATCAAAATGCTATAGACAATCATCTGATCCATATAACTGATATTAAAATATTTAATTTCAGTTGCAGAGCCGCTGATCATCATTTTGGTATAGAGCAAATAAAATCCTGCGGGCATTAAGAGTGAGAAGAAAATAAACGAAGAATTGCGGACGACTAACCGCTTGCCGTCAAAGGCCAGTTGCGCTAAGAGTGTTTTCATTTTTCTGCCTCCTGTTTAGTTAATTGTAAGAAGATATCTTCAAGTGATTCCCGACTGAGGTTGATTTGATGCAAACGATCAAGCATTGGGACGAGTGACTTAAGCGTTTGATCGCCATTGTTGCTATGGATCGCGAGTTTGGAACCGATACTGTGAACCTGATCAACAGCAGCGAGTCCTTTAAAGATGGCGGGTTGCAGATCGGTTTCAAAAGTAATGGTAGCGCCTAAATGCTTTTTTTGAAGTTGTTGGAGTGAGCCGTCAAAAGTGAAACGACCATCTTGTAAAATCAACAAACGATCAGCGACCTGTTGAATTTCTTCAAGATAATGACTGGTGATGATAATCGTTTTCCCTTGTTGCCGGAGTTGCTCGATTTTGTTCCAGAATTCTTTGCGTGCAGTGGCGTCCATGCCGACAGTCGGTTCATCAAGAAAGAGCAAATCAGGCTGACCAATTAAGGCAACGGCGAATGTAACTCGACGTAACTGACCACCGGAAAGACTGCCGAGCCGTTGCGATTTAAGCTGTTGCAGTTGCAGCTCTTCGAGTAATGCAGCTGGATCAAGCGCATCAGGCGTCTCGGCAGCAGCAAGAGCCAGAATATCCCCAACCGTGATGCTAGGAATGATCATGTCGCCTTGCAGCATTGAACCAAGTCGTGCCTTGATAGCAGTTGTACCTGGTTGTTGATCAAAAACCTTGACGGTACCTGTTCCTGATAGTAGTCCGAGCAAGATATTAAGTAATGTGGTCTTCCCTGCGCCGTTAACGCCAATTAAGCCGACAATTTCACCTGGCTGAACCGTCAAATTAATGTCTTTTAGGACTGTTTTGTCACTGTAGCTAAATTTTAAATGTTCTGCTTGAATTACTGTGGTCATTTCGTCCACCTCCACCATTGATACTACGCGGTGGGTGGGTTAGCCAGTAGTCGCGAATGTCATGAATGGTATGTGACAAATGTCATGATCCCTATGAAAAAAGCCTATCTTTGAATTTAATCAAGCACGGTCAATAAAAAGCGGCTATCTGAAAGCTTAGTGGGGCTTCGCAGGTAGTCGCTTCAGTTGTAGCGCACTATAACGGTATATCCGCCCCTTGATGCAAGCCTTTCTTAGTCTGATCGAAACTTTTATCGGACTTAAAGGCCCCAATGAGCTGCCGCATGTTCATGTCACTGTCACGTATTTCAGGCATGGTAGGCCGCAAAGTGGTACCGGAAACCGTGAGGCTGTATTGAGTAGCAAGACTGGTAATAGGCGTTTTGGACTGATACATATTGTAGAAGGCAACCTGCTCACCATCAATCAGGGCATAAAACATATAGTCTGTCTGATTGACCGAAGGGATAAACTCAGAGAACACGATGAGTTTGCTGCTAGATCCCGGGACGAGATGATAACTGTAGGTTTCACTAGTACTGTTTGCGTAGTCAGCGACTTCGGATTGTTGTAAGCCGTTGAGGGTCCAGTAAGCCGTGAAGAGCAAGGCCGCCCGGTCAGCATCTGTCAGACCCGCTAGCTCACTGGCAGGTGCAAGTGGTGCTGTTTTCATAGCATCAATCGGGTAGGTGGTGTCGGTATTTTGCGTCCATGAACTTGAAGTGGCCGATTCATTGGTGACTTCGGACGAGGAACTTGCAGTGGAGGCACTGCTGCTAGATACCGTCCTTGGTAGGCGCGTTTGTGAAGCCATCTCTGACGCGACTGGCAACCAGTTAAAGGCACCAGTTAAAGCCAGAAAAATGGCACCGACCATCAAAATGCCCTGGAGACTGATCCGGAGTTGATATTGTCGTTTCAATAAATGCTTCGGCGTCCAATAAAGGTCCGTTGCATCGCTATCATGGTCGTGATCCGCTTTTTCAAGTAGCTGAAATAACCACTGCGTCAGGTAAAACCAGATCATGCGACTGATCAACGCTAAGGCCATACCACCAAAAAGAAAGATGTTTTGAATCTCGTTGTTTGAGGCCGCGAGCATTTCGGCTAGTCGAAGTCCGAATGGTGACGTCATCAGGTCGGCGGAAAATACGTCTTGGTAATGCATGACAATTGCTGTTACGAGGCCAGTTGCTGCGAGCACATCCAAAACAATGGCAACGAGTCGCCAGTTGCGTTTGCTAGGATGAGATCGGTAGATACCGCGCACATAGACAATTCGGGCACCGCGGACTTGGCTAGGAAACATCATCTTGTGCTGCTCAAGCTGAATATCCACGATTCGGTTGGTGTTGAGATGTTGTAACGCGATCACTACTAAGACGGCAATCAGAAAAAGACTGAGAATAAAATAGAAAATCATGGGGTTCTCCTTTGCTAAACAGCGGCTCAAGCAGATGGCGATCACTGGTTTTATAGATGCGGTGTAACGATCAAAAAAGTTGTTGACAGACATTATGATAATTAGATCTAGGAATAGCTTGTCGATCATTTTCTAGTCCTTGACCTTGATGTATACTCCAATGTTATTCTGATGACACGAAAAAAGGGGATTTTCTTATGAATATTAGGACATGTGCGCAACAATCCGGTGTTAGCAAAGATACGTTGAGGTTTTATGAAAAGATTGGCTTGATTGTGCCATCAAGGGGTGAAAATCATTATCGCGATTATACCCCAGATGATGTGGTTAAGTTGCAGATCACGCGAAATTTAAAAGCGGTTGGGTTGTCTTTAAATGAAATCAGCATGATATTGTGAATGTATGATGTGCCAGTGACAAAGGCTTGTCGCGAAGATACCTTGGCCATTTTGCAAAGTTATCGCGAAGTCTTTAAACGCCGGGCGAAGCTGGATCTTGCCCTTAGCAACATAGCGCTTGATATGACCACTGCCATTAAAATGCAGGCAGGGGATCATGCAATGATGACATTATTTAAAAAGATAGGGGCACTTAATGATTAAAACAATTGCAGATGGGATTCGTTTTCTGTTAGAAATTGCAACAGTTGTGTTATTGATCATCGCTGGGTTCAATAGTAGCGATCTTGTGGTTAAACTAACTGTAGGTGTGATAGTGCCGGTGCTCGGCATTCTTTTTTGGGGTCGGTTTATGGCCCCGATGTCGCTTCACAGGTTACCAACAATTGGCCGGGTGATAACGGAAATACTCATATTTGGGGGAACATCGTTGGCAACGTATTTGCTAACAACACATAAAGCCGCATTGATTTATGGCAGCATAGCATTGATAGATACTTTGATTGAGCATCTAATACCGTGAGTTGATTTAATTTAACTGGCCAGTAGGTACTTTGTCTTGGTTTGTGCATACTTAGGGGTGAAATGCTTTGTCCGGAAAAGCTCACAACTTACCATTTATGATCCATGTGATGACCAAATTCAAAAAGTTATCTGTGTAGGAAATTATCGGCAATCATTTAAAAAATCCACTCGGTCTTGCTCTGGGTAATTTTCAAGGAAACTATGATTGCTGACAGGCATCGCCAAACTAGATCCCGCGTAGTTGCAAAGCAAGGTGAGTTATCACCTAATCCGTCGTGTTTAGACTGAAAATGGTGGATGTTAGTTGTATGTCAAGGGGATTAACGACAAAAGGAAAAGGTTTTGAAAAGGAATTGCTTAATTTTGACAGGTTTTAAATAAAAAAGGTCGAATTAAATGTGACACGGTGTCACCAATCATCCTTTTTTATAACCCTTAGAGAATGTGAGGTGACACGGCGACTGCTTTCACAGGTTGTGCGTGTTTGTCAAAATGGTGAGCAAGTTTGGCTGGCATCAAGGCCTTAGGTTTTATATCAGACGCGTGGTTGCTATAATAGTGTTTGCTGAATAAGTAATGACACTGACTAGAAATCGTGAGGAACAACAACTTGATTGAAGAACAAACTGTTCAATTAGTCCAACAAAGTTTAACCGACATCACCGATCGACAGATTAATACCGTTTTGAATTTGATGCAAGAAGGCAACACGGTACCGTTTATTGCGCGTTATCGTAAAGAAATGACAGGCAGCCTTGATGAAGTACAGATTCAGGCAATTGAGGAAGCTTATAAACGTGCGACTGCTTTGCAAGATCGTAAAGCGGCCGTCATTAAAAGCATCGCCGAGCAAGGAGCACTGACTGTCAAGCTGGAACAGCAGATTCAAGCCAGTACCAAACTGCAAGATGTGGAAGATATTTACCTACCATACAAGCAGAAGCGCCAGACCAAGGCGATGGTGGCTAAGTCGCGCGGCCTTGAACCATTCGCCAAATGGTTGCTTGCTTTTCCAAGTGGATCTCTTGAGCAAGAAGCCCAGAAGTACGTTGATCCAGCCAAAGAAATTGCCACTGTCCAGGATGTTTTAGATGGCGCCCACGAAATTTTGGCGGAGACTTTTAGCGAAATGGCGCCGATTCGTAACTGGGTGCGCAATTTTACCATGCGCACAGGAACCATTAGCGCGACAGTCAAAACGAAGGGCAAAGAACTAGACGAAAAAGGCGTTTATCAGCAATACTACGACTTCGAGGAAACCGTCAAGAAGATGTCCTCAACGCGTACGTTGGCGATCAATCGTGGGGAAAAAGAGAAAATTCTGACGGTTAAAGTCAAAGTTGACACTGATGCTGTCCTGCATTACTTCCATTTTAAAATTATCGACAATCGGCCCAGTACGGAAGCAACGGCGTTTATTGAGGACGCTTACGAAGATGCATACAAGCGATTTGTTGGGCCAGCGATTGAGCGGGAAGTACGAAATGCGTTAACAACTGATGCCGAAGAGAAATCCATTAAGGTTTTCGGCCAAAATCTGTACAACTTGCTGATGCAAGCACCAATCAAAGGCAAGGTTGTGTTAGGTTTTGACCCTGCATACCGCACTGGCTGTAAATTGGCCGTCGTTGATGAAAATGGTAAGTTCTTGGCCAAGGCTGTGATTTATCCGCATAAACCAGCACCAGAAAAAAAGCGTCAGGAAGCCGCACCAGAACTCATTGCGCTGCTTGAAAAGTATCAAGTGACGATGATCGCGATCGGTAATGGCACGGCGAGTCGGGAATCCGAGCAATTTGTCGCCGAAACATTGAAGCAGATCAAGCGTGATGTTTTTTACGTGATCGTGAATGAAGCAGGGGCGTCTGTTTACTCTGCGAGCCAAGAAGCGCGTGATGAATTTCCCGACTTGCATGTGGAACAACGCAGCGCTATCAGCATTGCGCGCCGCCTACAAGATCCACTCGCCGAACTCGTCAAAATTGATCCAGAGTCGGTCGGAGTTGGTCAGTATCAACACGACTTGCCAAGCAAAGATCTGTCCAATGAAGTCGATGTCGTGGTCGAACGCGCTGTGAACCAGGTCGGCGTGAACTTGAACACAGCCAGTTACCAACTGTTGACGCACATTTCCGGCCTATCCAAGACCATCGCAACTAATATCGTGCACTACCGCGATGAAAACGGCAGCTACAACAGCCGTGCAGAGTTGAAAAAGGTGCCACGTTTAGGACCGAAAGCATTTGAGCAATCAGTCGGATTCCTACGCATTATCGGCGGCAAAAATCCGTTAGACAACACCGACATCCATCCTGAAAGTTATCCAGTCGCTAAAAAAGTTCTGGCGGCAGCAGGTGTGACCGCCGCTGATTCAGGCAATGCAGCAGCAGTCGCTAAAATTCGCGAGGTACCCATTGCGCCATTGGTAAGTGAAGGGGTTGGTGCTGAAACCGCGAAAGATATCATCACCAGCCTGCAAAATCCAGGCCGAGACCTGCGTGACAACATGGCCGCGCCTATTCTGCGACAAGACGTCTTGACAATGGAAGACTTAAAAGTGGGGATGAAGCTAGAAGGCACCGTCCGCAATGTCGTTGACTTCGGCGCATTCGTTGACATCGGTGTGAAACACGATGGTCTCGTCCATATCTCCAAGATGGCGCGCAAATTTGTGCGTGATCCAAAGACCGTGGTTGCCATTGGTGACATTGTTGAGGTTTGGATTGAGTCGGTTGATTTAGCGCGCGAACGGATTCAGTTGACGATGGTGGATCCGGCTGTTAGCTAATGCGTAGGGAGAGTGACTGTTAGTTACAAAACCTATTTAAAAAAGAGGCGTTGCTTTTGATGTTGGTTTGAAGCCAAACATCAAAAGCAATGCCTCTTTTTTTGGATACCAATCAGTTAAAGTAAAGCCACTTGGTCTTATTATCTGGGCTGTGACCTTCAGGGTGCTTGTTTAAGGTCAAGCTAGCCAGTTCATCACTGAACCAAGGACATTGCTCGTTGCCGTGCCATGTCATGTTACTTATTGACCTACCTGTGTCGATAACAAGTACAAGCTTAAAATTTTGCAAACTTGGAGATCAAAAAAACTAGGCGGACGTTATACGCAGTCAAACTGGTTTTTTACCATAGGCGCAGCGTTTCTGCACGCAAACTCTTGCACCGGAGAACGCTTGGCAAGTGGTTTTCTTGAACTGGAGAAAAGCTTAGTTAGATTGTGCTTCATGATCGGCATCCTCTGTGAGGCGAACACCAAACGTACCTTTTTTGTTAACTTTTGCCGTATATGCGAGATGATAAACAGTCTCACCATGAAGCATGGCATCTTGAATCTTTTTGATCTCTGTTTCAGCTGCCTGCCTTGTTTGATACCAGCCAAGTTCAACGAGACGGGTAGTCCCTAGAAAGCCACGTTAGCTACTTTCACCAATTAATAGAAAAGAAGGTGCCGTTTTGCTAGGGATGCCTTCTGCAACTTGAAATCCTGTGTAACTGCCCAGCCGGTCATTGATCAAGGAAGTGATCGTGATCGAGGCGCTTGAAACGTTATTAGAGGTTATCTGCTGCTTTGGTTCTTTACCGAGAAGATCGGCATAAGAAACGCCTAAAATGTCTCTTAATTTTGCAATTTTATCAAGATCAGGTTCAGCTAGACCGTTTTCATACTTTGATATGGCTTGACGACTGATGCCGATGGCTTCTGCTAGGTCATTTTGTGAGAGTCCTTTTTGCTTGCGTAGCTGCGTAAGTCTTTCACCAAACATTTTTCTCGCCTCCTTCTATACTTCAATTATCCGATAAACATCTATGCCATACAAGCAATCAATGGGTGCAGGTTGTCAACTGGCGGTTGCGAAAGCGAGCAACGAGGAGTTATTCCCAAAAATGAGGATCGAATTTTATGTTCTGGTGATTTTTTTGTGAATCAAAAATGCGGCGTAAAGTTTGTTCGCTCTATCAGCAGAAAAAAACAACCAACCCCGTTAAGGATTGGTTGTGATCGTGAAGTATTAAAGTTTCTGGTTATATAGATATAAATTCAGTCAAGATGAACTTGTAAGCAATCCATCTATATCAAGAACTGGACAAAAATTGGTTGGATGAAATTTGATGAAAATTGACTGAACTATATAACTTTTGTGCCAATTTGTACCAACTACTAGCTGACCCCTAAAATACATTAAATAACGGCTTCTCAACAATTGAGAGGCCGTTATTTTTCGATGTCGCATTGATTCAGCACGTGGTTGCCGGAGTTGGCTTTGATGATTAGATCTAATTGCAGATACTGTGCAGTGTTTTTGTACTAGGATTAGGGCACGTTTTCATTTGGTCGACTAGCATTCAGCAGAGGGCGACTTAAAATCAGCTTCGCCATTTTGAACAAGACATTCTAAAAAGGTAGGCCGAATGGTTTCAAAATACCAATTGTTCTTTTAAGTCTTTGAAGACACGTTTATAAGATGTATAATGTCATCAGATACCTATTCAGTATCAAAAATAAAGTTTGGAGTTGAATATTAATGAAAAAGAAGACCGTTTCAACCGCCATTGCCACCGGCTTACTGCTGGCACCGCTGGCGTTAGGCTTGGTTGCTAACCAAGCACCCACCAATGTCGCGCACGCCGCGATCAGTACCGTCGCTAAAAGTCAAAGCACCAATGTTTTAGCCAATTGGACCGCCAACACACCGAGCCACATCAAGGCCCAGATTCAAGCACAGGCCATTGACCCAGCTAACGCCAAGGACGCCGTTTATACCATTCAATGGGGCGACACGCTTTGGGGCATCAGTCAGGCGACCGGTATTTCAATCGACCATCTGGTCACCGATAACCACATCGCCAACCGTGATCTGATTATCGCGGGTGCCAAACTCACCCTGAACGGGTCCGCTAAGGCCCAAACCTTTGTTCAAAACGCTCAAGGTCAGTCCGCCGATTCAAAAGCGTCCGTTGCAGGTGTGAATAGTGCTGCGGCGGGTACCACTAGCGCAGCAACCGGCACGGCTAGCAATAAAGCCGGTACGGCTACCACGCCAAACGGAACCGAAGCTTCCGGTTCCAGCGTCAAGGGCGGCAACACCAGCAGCAACACCGGTGCCAATACCAGCGAAGGTGGTTCCGGCAGTGCCGTAACGCCATCCAAGCCAAGTACCGATTCAGGTGATGGTACCAGCACGGTTAACCCAAGCAAGCCAAGCACCGGCGCCGGCAGTTCATCCAGCTCAAGCAACGATGGTTCCAGCACCAGCAAGCCGTCCACCCCAAGCACGGGTTCCGGTTCACAGGGCAGCAGCAGCAGTTCCAGCGGCTCTGATGCGTCCAAACCGTCCGAACCGAGTCAGCCAAGCAAGCCGTCTGAACCAAGCAAACCAAGTACCGGTTCCGGTGACGATGGCAGCACCACCCCGTCCAAACCAGTCACCCCGACTGCTGAATATGCGGATGTCACGGTCAAAGCTGTCACCAGCGATGGCACCGTCTTGAAAACCGCGACGATCTCGCATCAAGAAGTCGGCAAGTCCGTCACCGCACAGGCTAGTTCCGTCGCCGTCAGCGGCTATGATTTGAGCGACACCAGCAGCAAGTCGGCTGTCGTTTCAAAGAGCGGTACGGTCATCACGTTCACGTTCAAGAAACACGTGGTACCCGCTGGTAATACCTATACTCCAAACGTTGACCACATCAAGCAGCTTGTCATGGCCAAGTACAATTTGGCATCACATGGCAAATATTGGGGTAAGCCAGTTGGTAAAGCCGGCGACAACGGCAGTATTGTTGGCGCCGATGGCCATCTGTATCTAGCAACACCTGAAACATGGCCACTGGATAACAATCCATATACCTCCGACGAACAAATTGCGGAAGCCATCTGGGAAACCCGTGTTACTCAGGCCCTCGATGACCCTAACAATGTCTCAGCTGTCATTGATACCTTAACGGCTACCGGTTCAACTACCATTAACCCTAATGGTACGGTATCCGGCAAGATCCAAACGTATATGCACATGACTTGGTACCAAAAGTTCTAATAGCCAATAAGCTTCACCCATCCCGCTCTGGTGAGCACCTGTCGGTTCGATTCCGACACGGGATCTAGCGCGGGTGCCAACCCTTAAATCCCACGCTCGTTTGTCGCAATGGTGCGATAGGCGCACCAAGTGCTGCATCACGCTTATGGTCAACTCAAAAGACCACCGCTGCCGTGCGGGACGTGATGACGGACAGCACTTACCATCGGTCGCTCAGGCTGGTAGAGCAGATTCCTAACGGAATTAGTCGCGGGTTCAAATCCCGTCCGATGGTCTTGCCGCCTAGCCTTCAATAGGCACCAGCGGTATAAACAAAGCGTTATAAAATTAGTAAAATTTTTTGACATTAGTGTCAGGATGGAGTGGATAAAGAAAGATTGCACCAGAATCAAATACTTCTACATACTCTTGGAGGAATTTATATGGTTAAAAAGAAGTTAGCTTTCACACTAGTTCCGTTAGTGGCGTTTTTGCTTGTCTTTTTATCAGGCTGTGGATCGTCAATGGCTGGGACTTATCATGGGACTAGCGGTAGAACTACCATGACCTTGTCAAAAGATGGTAGTGCCGGATATGGAGAAATCGTATCAACTGGACATTCAGACACTTGGCACGGTAAATGGACAGTTGACGGGAATTCAATTCATATTGTATTAAAAAGTAATTCAGATTTCGGCTTTAATCTCAAAGGTACAATTCACGACAACAATACATTCGAATTACCAGACCAAAAGGGTACGGGGGATAATAATAATTGGAAGGACGAAACGTTCACAAGATCTAAATAAGGTCTGATGTAAATAATCTGAGAAGGAGTCACTTGAGCATTTACTGACGCAGTGATGAAGTTACGTTATAATTCTAGTTTTAAATTGAAAGCCCTGAGTTTCCGCAAATTTCGGAAACTCAGGGCTGTTTTTAGTTTGCGGAGTTGTTACTAAAACCCGCTGTGGTGGGTTCACGGGTACCCACTTTTGAGACACATAGATGCTGCTTCTCAGTACGTCAAGGGTGTAATAAACATTATTGATATTATTAGACTTGTGCTGGATTGAGTTTACCAAAATTAAACTACCCGTATCTTTATAATGCATAGTTACAACAGTGTGCGGAAACCACACTTGTGAATCGCAAATAACGTGAAATTCTTAAAGTGTCAAGAGGTCTGTTTCGGAAGTAGCAATAGTGACATTTTACACTTGAAATTACATCTCTAAATCCCTGTCTTGTATTCACTTATTCCCGTAACGTGGCATTAAAGCTACTTTTACAGGAGGAATCGTTCAGTGTTGATGAATATTGGAAGAATTGTGCGGGATAGACGCCAAATAAAAGGGATAACGATTGAACAGTTAGCCGAAAAAGCCGATGTTTCTGTGTCGTTAATATCCCGATTAGAGCGTGAACGTGTTGACAACATTAAACTAGCCAACCTAGCAGCAATAGCCAATGCTCTACAACTTCAAATGGCGGACTTCTTCAGGGATTCGCGATTGCAGACGCCTAAAGTCGTTGAGCTGCTGGATTACTTGGCTGAACAGCCCGAACAAAAGCGAGAGGATGCAGCGGCGCTCATGCTACGTTTGATGAAGTTATAAGTTATAAATGGTTACAATTTGATGGGCTAGGGCTTCGACACCCACAGATTTATGTAAGTGGTACAAGTCTGCGAGGTTGATAGTCTTATCAGGCAACTCAAGTGTTAGCAGTTTAAAACAGTGGTAGTCAAAGTCATATCTAGCGTTAACAAATATTTCAAATTTCAAGTTTTGTAAATCAAGTAGCGTCTTTTCTAAGTTCATTATGTTTCCTCCGATAACTAAAATAACCTCAACAATTTTTCTGTTGAGGTTATTTTAGTCCGCTTAAAAACTGAGATACAGTCTTGTTAAAAAAGGGAATTTGTTCTTGTTGAAAAATATTACGTTTCTTGTATAGAACAAATTTTAAACACGGTGTCAAGCCGAGTCAAGATTTATCATCATATTGTTTGTAAGCAAAGACTATTGTTGGACTCAGATTTGGTATATATCGGTATTCTTGGACTGGTGGTATTGCTGGGAGTCCAAAAGGATTAATCCAATTTTCGGAATGCTTAAGCTTTTCAATATCGGATTGCAAACCTATTATTTCGTTTTGTTGTTCAACAAGTAACGATGCTAATGCGTTAATGGACGCAAGTGGTAATTTGTTATAAATTCGATGATTACTGTTTGACTTATGATTTGGTTTATCGGTAGCCGATGCTGGGTAATGCCGGAAATATTGCCAGAGATCTAGATCTTCCTCCATAATTTTGTTCTGTGATTCCCAGTAGGCACAAAATCGGTTAAATGCTGGCAAGGGCAGGCCTTGCACAGGTTTCTTAATACCATTAACCCGTATTTCATTGAACTCGGACTTTAAAAATTTAAATTCTTTGGTGTTGAGATATCGATAAACGGTTTTGCTAGATTTCTGCATTACTTCGGCAATATCTTTTACTGTGGCGAATTCTTGCCCGGTTTCTGTATCTATAACCATATTAACACCTCAATATTAATTCTCATTAAAATACAAACTTATAAGGCTTAATCGTGTTCTATTGTACCTTATGAAACAAGGCAATACAATAATTGCATACAGATCAATTCTCAACCAAAAGTGAGCTGAATGATCTGAATTTAATTTAGGAAGGTGTTCCCATGAAAGCATTTAGAAAGACCGGTTATAGCAAAAGTGTTGCCGATGATTACATTAACAAAGATTTACCGGTTGTTTATGTAACCAATGTGGTTGAAACGATGTACAAATATGAGGACAGTCACCGGACTGACTCAGTAAGTGGTTATCGGTATTGGTTCATCCAAGAGGGACTTAACCCTTTCCGTGTCAAGTTTTCTGAAAAGTTAAGCGAAGGTTTAAACGCTTTTGATCAAGTAACTTTTGATGAGTTGGAAGGCATCGAGATCAAAGGAAATGTTTATTTTCGCGCGAAGGGCGTAAAACTTCTTAATGAAAAGGGGAAGTCCGATGAGTAATGAGGAAGTTCGGACCTATCTGCTTCAGTCGCTGAACATGTCTCTAGACATTAAAGGTGAAACCACCTATACAAACAGCTTTGATGTCCAGATCACAGACAAGGGTTTCCTTTTTATTCCACGTGTACCATGTTCGTTTGTTTTAGATGCTGACCTTTACCAACGTATTTTTTCAATTGCCAATGGTGTCCTGTATCCAAAGTTTACATTATTGAAACAAAGTGGCGCGTTTTTTACTCCTACAAAAAGTTCGAATTTTCATCTCGCACGAGCCTTTTTTTATCCATGGTTCGTTGGTATTCCCGAACGGTTAGTTATTAAAGATATTGATGATTTTGTCAGCACCGTTCCTCTCGGTGAACTTCCTTTGATGAAGGGAGTCACTGTTGATTTTGATCAAATCACTCATGTTGAAATTGCCGGAAATTCAGGAGCTGGCAAATCATATGCATTGGTTTATCTATTGAATGTCATCAACAAGTTTGCTGATCTAGTGATTGTTGATCCGAAGTATGATTCTCCGTCTAGATAGGGAAAAGATCATTCAGTTCGCGTTGTTCATCCTGACGACAGCTCTTCTCAGAATGACTATGTTACTCAGGTTAATGGGGTGCTAAGTGAGGTGCTTAAGATTATTCATCGTCGACAAGCAACCCTTCAAACCGGCCATAGCTTCAATTTCAAGCCAATCGTGATTGTCATTGATGAACTGATGGCGCTTTCTATGGCCGTGACAAAGACGATTAAAGATTCATTTTTCGGTCTTTTGGGACAAGTGGCACTTTTAGGGCGGACGACTAAAGTACATCTTATTCTAGTCTCTCAACGTTTTGACGCGTCAGCACTACCAGTAGCTGTACGTGAACAGGCGAACCTGTACATCCAATTGGGAAATATCAATAAAAAAACAACTCAGTTTTTATTTCCAGACTTGGATAACACTGATGGAATAGTAGTCCCCGTCGGCCGCGGAACCGGATTAGTTCAAATTATAGATGGAATTCATGCGCCCAACATCATGCCACTATTAATGCCAACTTATGGGAGAGGGGGTGATTGAATGTGAAAAAAGAAAAAAAGCAAACACGCTTTCTGCGATTATCATGGATTCGTATTTGGATGATGGCACTTGCATTGGTAATGTTGCTCTTCAGCTTCGCGTCTGTGATGTTTTTAAAACTTTTAGACGATGATTTATTTCGCGGTGTGGCATCGCTTGGTTTTCGTGACCAATTAACCGGGGTGAGTCACATTTCTCAGTATGGGGCATTCTGTCTGTTTATCCTCGAAGCTTTAGCTTGGATTATTGAACTTAAACGGTACCGAGGAAATATCAAACGTTTGGTTAGAGCTGTAGTTGTTAAGTGGCGTTTGGAACGAAGCTTGTTCCGGCCATCTGATCACGCGGGTGAATCTAGTAAGAAGTTATCAAGCTATAACTATGCGGTTAAGCGCCTGTCAGTCTTTGTTTCTGAAAGTCAAGTTACACTGTGCATTCCTCTTCCATGGGATGGGCTGGCGCAAAAAATGATTGAAGACAGCCAGTCAGTTATTAAACAGAAGACTTCAGATTTATTTAACACTTTTGTTTTTTCAAGCTTTGAAGAGAAAGCTGGCTTTTTGTGGCTTAGAGGTTCGCGGCGAAACTAGAACTGAGATGCGGCCTCGGCCTCGCGCAGCGAGATGCCGAAAGGCCGCAATCTTTTTTAAGCCGCGAACAAATCCAGTGTCTTAGGATTGGCCTTATCTTGATACTAATAGAAACAACCCCATTCTTCAAAATGGCTGATAAGTGCGATGACACCGGGAAATACAGATAACAATCTTGTTGAATGGCTCTAAGTTGTTTAGGTAAGTGAGGTGATCTTGTGTGACAGATATTCTAAAAGACGTGACAAGTTATGGTCATGAACAGCCTTGGCGAGAACGAAAGATTGCTTGCCGGATGTATGGGGATTATGTCACTAAATTAAATTACAAAAAGGCGGCACGTGTCGTAGATTGCGGTGAGACATTAAAATTTGCCAGAAGTGGGTCAGATTTGAAGTTATTTCAAGCGTGGTTTTGCCACTCTCGACTGTGCCCAATGTGCAATTGGAGGCGCGCGCGAAAGCAGTCATATCAACTAAGCTTAATTATTAATGAAGCTTTACAGCAGAATTCATCTGGTGTGTTCTTATTCTTGACACTGACAGAGAAGAATGCCACCGCATCAACTTTAAAGGCAGAGTTAAAGAAAATGAACGCCTCATTTTACAAGCTCTTCCAGTACAAAAAAACCAGCAAGAATTTACTGGGATATGTTCGATCGACAGAAATTACGTTTAATGAGAAAAATCAGACATATCACCAACACGCACACGTTCTATTGTTCATGAAAAGCACCTATTTCAGAGATTCGCAGAACTACATTAAGCAGGCTGAGTGGTCTAAGTTTTGGAAGCGAGCACGGAAGCTAAACTATGAGCCAATTGTTAATGTGAAGCGGGTTCGTCCAAACGTTAGGAGGGGGGACACCAGTTTGGCGTCGTCGGCTCGCGAAGTAGCTAAGTATCAAGTTAAAAGCACGGATTATTTAACAGGGAGTGAAAGCCGCGATTTGAAAGTTGTTGGCACACTTGAGAACGCGTTAAATCATACGCGGCAATTATCTTTTGGGGGCGTTTTAAAAGACATTCGCCAGCAGCTAAAACTGGATGATCTTGATAACGATGACAGCCCTCAAAATTTAATTAAGCTCGGAATTAATCCGGCAACTGGACAGAAGGTGACCGAAGTGGATTATGTTTGGAATCCTGTGTCAAATAATTATGAAAAGTGGTAGTGACTGTGTGATGAAAATGAAAATAAAAAGTGTTGCACCGTGAACTTGTTACGGCGCAACACCTGATAGCTCCCACTATCAACAGAAGTATCTCATTTTCATCCAGTTTTTAACAGAGCAAAAATTTGCGGAATTGATGACAGACAACGATACAGAAACTCATCAATGATGCAAAGACGAGAAAGGGTGAAAATCATGGTTCTAAAAAAGACATATGATCATATTTTGTTGAACCGTGAAGAAGCAGCAGCGTATCTAGGCATTGATCCGGTTTCCTTTGACAAGTATTTTCGAAAAAAGGGGCTGAAGGCATTTATGCTTGGGAAACAAGAACGGTATCTGCAAAGCGAATTGTACAGCTTCATTAAGAAAAATAGCATTACCTGAAGCAACGTGATAAGCTGATTCCGTATTGACGGGGCCAGCTTATTTCTTTAATAAGGAGATAAGATCATGGCGGTAATAGTAAAACGAAACAATAAGTTCAGAGCGTTGGTGTCTGTTCCTAATCGGGGAGAGTATAAGCGTCTTACTAAAACCTTTCCGACATATCAGGAGGCCAAAGTTTGGGGCTTGAAGCTAGAATTGCAGAAGAGTAATGGCGTTGACTTGATGACGCGTGACACATTACTTGTGGACTACTTTTCCTATCATCTTGAATTTGTGAAGAAAGCGGAGGTGAAAGAATCAACTTATTTGGCTTATAAGCGGCAAGGTGAAATTTTGAGGAAGCTTTTTCCTAAAATCAGAATCAGAGATTTGAACGATGTACTAATTCAAACGATTATTAATGACTATGCCAGTAACCACGCACTTAAAACAGTGCAGTTGCTAGTAACGCCATTACGGTCAGTTCTGAAGTATGCCTATGCGCATGGCTTGTTAGTCAACGATATTTCATCATTGATTCATGCCCACGGCAACGTGCCAAAGAAGCGCAATCGTGCGTTATCAATTACGGAGCTTAAAAAGTTACGACACTATTGCTTTGAGCATACACAAAGTGAGTTTGCGATTCTGGTACTTTTGGCAACTGATTCTGGGTTAAGACGGGGAGAGATATTGGGATTAAAGCCGGACGATCTTTCTGAAGAAGCGGGGGAGTGCGATGTCCAAGTTAATCGCTCATTAAGCCCATTTTCCGATGCAGTGTCGTTAAAAACCGAGTCTTCAAGAAGAAAAGTATCAATCACGAAACCGGTGTATGACTTGGTCAAAATGATTCCAGTGAAGGCAGACGGTTATATTTTTGAGCGGGACGGTTTCCATCAATCCATGATGCTTGCACCTTTTCTTGCTAAAGTAGGTATTAGCCAAACGACTTTTCATGGTCTGAGGGATACGCATGCTTCATTTCTCTTTAGCCAAAATCTCGACTTGGCATATATCTCTCAACGTTTAGGCCACTCTAGCTTGCTAACGACTCAGAATTATTACATTACATTAATGCCCGAAAAAAAACACGCCCAAAATGGACGTGCAATGGACCTGTTGGCAGGTCTTTAACGATTTGTACCAATTTGTACCAGTCGAAGTGCTCCAAACACCTTTGTTAAGGCGTTTATAAGCGTTTCGATTAAAGTTTCTGGTTATAGTATTCAACAACCAGTGATTCGTCAACTTCTGGTTCGAGTTCGCCACGTTCTGGTAAACGAACGAGGGAACCGGTCTTCTTAGTGTCGTCAAAGGTAACGTAGGCCGGACGGGAAACGGTGTTCTCGATGGCTTCATTGACGATAGCAAGGTTTTGTGAACGTTCGCGAAGAGCGATCACTTGGCCAGGCTCTACTTCATAAGAAGGGATATCGACGCGCTTGCCATCAACGGTGATGTGACCGTGGTTAACAAGTTGACGTGCTTGCGGACGGCTGGAAGCCAGACCCAAGCGGAAAACCAGATTGTCCAAACGGGTTTCGAGCAGGATCATGAAGTTATCACCATGGGTGCCTTCTTTGATCTTACCGGCGCGCAGGAACAAGTTCTGGAATTGGCGTTCGTTTAAGCCGTACATCCAACGTAACTTTTGCTTTTCACGCAATTGTTGGCCGTATTCAGAGATCTTACGACGGTTGTTGGCACCATGATCACCAGGTGCATAAGGACGACGAGCTAATTCTTTACCAGTGCCGGAAAGGGAGAGGCCAAGACGACGGCTCTGCTTCCAGCGAGGACCAGTATAACGAGACATATAGATATTCCTCCAAGATTTTATTTGGAGTAAAATAACGAATTGCGGCTTTAGCACACGGGCAGTCCTGCAAAGGTTCACCTTTGCAGCCGCGGTTACTACTGTCACCGGCTTAACGCCGAGGCAGGACTGGAGCCGACCATGCCGGCCGCTGCTGCATTATTTTACACGCGTGCTAGTATACCGTGTTTAGCGCAGCAGTGTCAAGGTGCGCCGCCAACGTCTCACCAAACTTAGTGAGGATGGCTTCGTCATTTTCACTAAATCGATCAAGTGTTGGGGAGTCGATGTCCATGATGGCGACCACCCGATTGTCAACTGTGATGGGAACAACGATCTCAGCGTTGCTGGCAGAGTCGCAAGCGATGTGGCCAGCAAATTCGTGAACGTTTGGCACGCGCAGCACAGCGTTTTGGGCGTAGCTGGTGCCAACGACACCGTTGCCTGGCTGAATGTGCATGCAGGCGACTTTACCTTGGAATGGCCCGAGGTCAAGCTGGCCAGTTTTATCATTATAAAGGTAGAAACCTGCCCAGTTGAGGTCAGTCATCAAGTCGTTTAGCAAAGCGCTGGCATTGGCAAGTACCGTAATTGGGTTAGTTTCGCCGGTTAGCAAACCGTCTAATTGGTCAACAATGATGGGATCAAGGGTCGTCATTTAATCAGTCCTTTTAGAGAATTTATGAAAAGCGATGTGTAGGCCTTTTAACTGAAGCCTTTTTTTGCGATACTTGTACTTAGGATATTCTCACATTTTGATGCTTAACGGCATTTTAGCCGTGAAGCTGTCAAAATGCAATTGAAATGATAATAGGTAAAGCAGAGGGTGTAGGGATGATCTGGTTCTTTGTTATCGTAGTGATCATAGTTGTCGCTGCCGGCGGTGTCTGGTGGCTGCAGCATTATTTTCAGACTCGAATCAAGAACTTGGACGCGCAAGTCGAAGCGATCGACGTTGGTGCGCTGTCGAGTCAGATTCGCAGCATCGAGCAGTTAAAGTTAACTGGCGATAGTCTGGCAACGTTCAGCAAGTGGGAACGGGCCTTTGATCAGTTGAATGATGACGACTTGGCTGACCTACAGAAGATTCTGCTTGATCTGGAGGACCAGGCCAAGCGTTTTCGCTTTGATCATGCCCAGAAAATTGCTAAGGTGCTGGAAGCAAAAATTGACACAGCCCGCCAACAATATGACTTGATCAGCCAAGCCTTACAAGACATTCGGCATGATGAGGCGGATAATCGCAGCAAGATGTTGCAGTTACGTGATGATTATCAAGTGTCGCGTAAAACGATCCTCGCCAAAAGTTTTGTCTTCGGGGATGCCCAGCCGGCTTTGGAACAGCAGTTGCAACAACTGGCTGAACTTTTTCAAAAAATTGACCAGATTAATAATGATGGCGATCATCAAGCTGCCAAGAGCGAGATTAAGCAGTTAAGTGATGAGATGGCGGCATTGCGGCGTCAAGTTAAAGAATTGCCACCGCTTGTCAATGAACAGGTGAACGAATTCCCGGCGCAGATTAATGAAATCGAGCATGGTTATCGGCAGTTGACAACGGCTCATTATGTTTTCACTGATGATATTCCGGGCATGGTCGAGGATGTTAACGAAAAGATGGCTGACGCTAACACCGCGCTTAAGTCGCTTGATGTGGACGCCACAGAAGCGGCTAACAGCGAAATTGAAGCTGAGATTGATAAGATGTACGCGATTATGGAAAAGGAAATGCAGGCTAGAAAGCGCGTCGATGCTGCTGCGCCAGACCTGCGCCAATTTATTGATCACGCCTTGCGTCAAAATCGCGAGTTGCAGACAGAGCTGGATCATTTGAATCAGAGCTACACGTTGAATCACAATGAAATCAAAATTGCCAAGGATTTAAAGACGCAGCTTGATTCGATCGATGCCAACTATATTAAGGATACGGATGCGATTGAAGCTGGTAAGGCCGTTTATTCTGATGTGATTGAGCGGTTTGATGCCACCAAAGATGAGTTGACAGCGATTGAGAAGCAGCAGGTTCAAATTAATCAAGCGGTCGCAGGCTTAAAGAAAGGCGAGATTGTCGCCAACAAGCAGGCAGAGAATTTTGAACTGGATATGCGTAACATCAAACACGAAATTTTACGGCATCACCTACCTGGTCTGCCACAAGATTATGTGAGCCAGGTCAAGCACGTCACTGCCGAGATCGAGCAATTAAACCATGATCTTGATCAAGTGAAAATTAACATGGACGCGATTGCGAAGTTTCTGATTAAAATTGCCAGCGATATTGATGCGTTGAAAAAAGCTACCAGCGCTTTGATTGACGCTGCGGGTTTGACAGAAGAATTGATGCAGTATGCCAACCGCTATAAAACAACAGTGAAACCAGTCGCCGAAGCAGTGCATCAGGCTACTGAGTCGTATATGCAATTTGATTATAAGCAAGCCGCGGATACCTTAGCGACGGCATTGGAGCAAACCGAAGCCGGAAGCTATAAGAAGGTTGAGGATGCGTACCTTGCGCGGAAGAAAGCTTCATTATATTAGTGATTCGGATTTGGGAAAACCAGCCGGTGGTGGCTGGTTTTTTGTTTGGAGGTTGTTGTTGTGCGAATTTGTGGGTAATTTTCGTAGGACTTGTTGTACGAACTTTCTGATGTGATCTAGGCTCCGATAAACGCGCTCGCCAGTCCAGAAACCTGCGTGTAAGGACCTTGGTCGCAATGGTCAAAGTGCGACCATCACGCCCAAGGCCACTTACACTCCGGTTTCTCCCGGACTGGCTCGCGCTCTTGAAACTTACTAACTTTTTGTCTATAATTCAACGCAGTCACAATAACGGAAGGGGCCGGCAGATGATTTATTTTGATAATAGTGCGACGACGAAGATTTCGCCGGAGGCATTGGCTACTTATAATAAAGTCAGCACGGATTTTTTTGGTAATCCGAGTAGCTTGCATGCCTTGGGGACACGGGCAAATGAGGTTCTGCAAAGTTCACGGGCGCAGATTGCTCAGCTGATCGGTGCGAAACCAAACGAAATTTACTTCACCAGTGGTGGTACCGAAAGCGATAATTGGGTGATCAAGGGAACGGCGATGGCGAAACGTGAATTCGGCCGGCACCTGATCACAACCAGCATTGAGCATCCTGCGGTCATTAATACGATGAAGCAACTAGAAAAATTGGGCTTTGACGTGACCTATCTGCCGGTCGATCATCGCGGGTTTATCAACATCGATGATCTCAAAGCAGCGATTCGCAAAGATACGATTTTGGTCTCGATCATGGCGGTCAACAATGAAATTGGCAGTATGCAGCCGATTGTTGAAGCAGCACGCGTGCTGGATGCCTATCCCAATATTCACTTTCACGTTGATGCTGTGCAGGCAGTCGGCAAGGGGCTGGATGCTGCCTTGCAAGATCCACGGATTGATTTTATGAGCTTTTCGGGGCATAAGTTCCATGCTCCGCGTGGCACAGGGTTCATCTATGCCAAGGAAGGCCGGATGATCGCGCCATTGCTGACAGGCGGTGGCCAGGAAAATGACTGGCGCTCAGGCACGGAAAATGTGCCAGCGATTGCCGCAATGGCGAAGTCACTACGGCTCCTTTTGGCCAATGAAGCGGATAACGTGGCTCGTCAGCAAGCTGTTCGCAAACGAATTTACGATCATGTCAGTCAAAAGCCAAAGGTGACGATGTTCAGCCAATTGACCCCTGATTTTGCCCCGCATGTGTTGTGTTTCGCGATTGCCGGTGTCCGTGGCGAAACAATCGTCCACGCTTTCGAGGCGCAAGCTATTTACATTTCGACAACTAGTGCCTGCTCCAGTAAAAAAGGAACGGAAAGCAGTACACTCGCGGCAATGCATACCGATTCCCGGATTGCAACGTCAGCGATTCGTGTTAGCTTAGATGAAGCGAATACTTTGGCCGAGGCAGATGCTTTTAACAAGGCATTTGATACGGTTTATGCGAAGTTTGCTAAACTTGATAAGGCGACCGTTTAACTGAAAGGATTATAGTATGCAATATTCAGAAATTATGGTTCGTTATGGCGAACTTTCGACAAAAGGCAAGAACCGTCAAGCCTTTATCGGCCGGTTAAACGGCAATGTCACCCGTGCTCTGCACGAGTTCCCCAAACTCACGATTCGCCCTAAGCGTGATCGGATGCATATCGAATTGAATGGGGAGCCGAGTGATCAGGTGATGGCTCGGTTATCACAAGTTTTTGGCATTCAAAATTTTTCACCAAGTATTGCGGTTGAAAAAGATATGGATAAGGTGCATGCAGTTGCCTTGCAATTAATGAACGAAACCGCGCCAAAGGGCATTAGCTACAAGGTCAACACGCGCCGCAGTGACCACGATTTTGCCTTAGATACAAACGCCATGAATTTGGATCTGGGTGACTATCTGACAGATAAGCGACCTGATTTGGTTGTTAAAATGCATCAGCCCGACATGATTCTGCGGGTTGAAGTCCGGCGCGAGGCGATTTATTTGTCCACGAAGACCATTCAAGGGGCAGGTGGGTTGCCAGTCGGGACTGCCGGCAAAGCAGCTTTGATGCTAAGTGGCGGCATTGATTCGCCAGTGGCTGGCTATTACGCGTTAAAGCGGGGTGTGGACATTGAGATGGTTCACTTTTTCAGCCCGCCGTATACCAGCCAGCAGGCACTCAACAAAGCTAAGCAACTGACCGCGAAGTTGACGCCATATGTCGGCCGGATTTACTTTATCGAAGTGCCATTTACGGAAATTCAAGAGGAAATCAAGGCGAAAGTGCCAGAAGGTTATCTCATGACCGTTCAACGGCGATTGATGTTGCGGCTAACGGAAGCCATTGCTCAGCAGCGTGGCGATCTCGCGATTTTCAATGGCGAATCGGTCGGTCAAGTTGCCTCGCAAACGTTGGAGTCGATGGCGGCAATCAATGATGTGACAACGATGCCGATTATTCGACCGGTGGCAACGATGGATAAGAATGAAATTATTGCCGAAGCCGAGAAAATTGACACTTACGATTTGTCGATCATGCCATTTGAGGATTGCTGCACGATTTTTGCGCCGCCTTCACCGAAAACTAAGCCAAAGACAGATCGCGCGCGTTACTATGAAAGCAAAATTGATGTTGCCGGCTTGATGGATCGCGCACTGGCTGGCGTGAAAATTCAGGAGATCAAGTCATCGGATCAATTTATGAATCAAGATCAAGATGTTATTGCTGAATTACTTTAAAAAGAATGCCTGTTGTTTGCCTATTGATGCTAGTGGTCATGGCAAACAACGGGCGTTTTTATTTAATAAAGGAAACATTTCACAAAAGCTGAGACTTTTGACGGTTTTCATCTTTTGGTTATCTGTGGTGATAAAGTCAGAAGCACAGACCAAACTGCCCGGTCGCTGACAGATAATATGATAACATCAGTACAATCGTAACGATTCATGCCAGTCATTACTTTTGAAAAAAGATAGCCAAGCAAGCCGAATTCTGGTAAGCTAATATGTGAAAAGAGTAACAAAAGCGTGCGGAGGTGTTCAAAGTGGTAGTCAGCAAGCAGGCGTTATCACAGGCAACAATTAAACGGATTCCCGTGTATTATCGAACGGTTAAAGACTTGCAGCAGACCGGCGAGAAACGGGTGCGGTCTGATCGATTAAGTAAATTGGTGCACATTGCTCCAGCAACGATTCGACGTGATTTTTCTAATTTTGGCGATTTAGGCCGAAGTGGCTATGGCTATTCGGTTGACTTGCTTGCACAGGTTTTTGGCGAGTTGCTTGAAGTCCACTCAGAAGAACAGATGGCGTTGGTGGGTTGTGGTAATTTGGGCCGTGCCTTGCTGACGAATAATTTTCGCCGCAACCCTGATCTTTCTATCACGATGGGCTTTGACACCGATCCGCAATTAATCGGGACAACGATTGCCGGCGTGCCGATTTATGATTTGGCCGCTTTAGCTGAAAAATTGCGTCCGAGTATGCACACCGCTATTGTCTGCGTCCCAAGCTCGGCCCAAGCTGCAGTGGTGCGCCAATTAGAAGCGCAAAACGTCACTGCCATTTTGACCTTTGCTCCCAAACCGGTTCCTGCCAAACCGACAACCACGATTCGCTACATTGATCTCACCAGTGAACTGCAAGCCTTATTGTTTGTCGATCATCAAAAGCAGGTTAAACGAGTGTCGCAAGGGTAGCACAACTGAGCCGTAGCAGGCTATGTTTCCGAAAAGGATAGCGCTAGCGATTGACCCGTCAAAATCAACGGGTTATAATTCAGCTAATGCAATGATCAAGAGGGTCATGGTCTTTTTTTCCAGCGACAAGGTGGTTGGTGCAAACCTTGAAAAAGGCTATGGTTGTAGCTTGTGAGCTGCCGTCCTGAAGTGAGTAGGGAGCGGCCGGTGACAGCCGTTATCCTGAACCAAGTGGGGGATTGTTTCCCAATTTAGGTGGTACCGCGAGCTGACTCGTCCTAATTTTTTTAATTAGGGCGGTTTTTTTTATTCTCGTAAGTCAGCTTGCGGGCCGCGTTACTGCAGGAACAGAAAAAAATTGTGAGGTGGAGCCAATGAAAGAGCAAGCATTAGCACCTAAGTACGATCATAAGGCCGTTGAAGCTGGCCGGTATCAAGAATGGCTAGATGAGGATGTTTTCAAACCGAGCGGTGATCAAAAAGCCAAGCCATACTCGATTGTCATCCCGCCGCCAAATGTGACGGGTAAGTTGCACATGGGCCATGCCTGGGACACAACGCTGCAGGATATTGTGATTCGTGAAAAGCGGATGCAAGGTTTTGATACGTTGTGGCTGCCCGGAATGGATCATGCTGGAATCGCGACCCAAGCCAAAGTTGAAGCTAAGTTGCGTAAAGAGGGCATCAGCCGCTATGACCTAGGGCGCGATAAATTTGTTCAAAAAGTTTGGGAATGGAAAGACGAATTTGCCAAGACGATTCACAGTCAGTGGGCGAAGATGGGGTTGTCACTTGATTACAGCCGCGAGCGTTTCACCTTGGATAAGGGACTTAACGAGGCTGTTCGTAAGGTCTTCGTTGAGTTGTATAAGCAAGGCCTGATTTATCGGGGCGAATATATCGTCAACTGGGATCCGCAGGCCCGTACGGCGTTGTCGGATATCGAAGTCATTCATGAAGATGATAAAGGCGCCTTCTACCATGTGAAATATCCATTCGCAGACGGGAGCGGTTATATTGAGATCGCCACAACCCGTCCCGAAACGATGATGGGCGATACCGCCGTTGCTGTCCATCCTGGTGACAAACGCTATCAGGACTTAGTTGGCAAGGAGCTGATTTTGCCGCTGGCTAATCGCAAGATTCCAATCATCGAGGATGCGTATGTTGATCCAGCATTTGGGACAGGGGCGGTTAAAATCACGCCTGCACATGACCCTAATGACTTTCAGGTAGGAAATCGCCATGACTTAAAGCGGATCAACACGATGAATGAAGATGGCACGATGAACGAAAATGCTGGCAAGTACAATGGCATGGATCGTTTTGAAGCTCGGAAGGCCATGGTGGCGGATCTGGATAAGGAAGGTCTGTTACTGAAAGTTGAGCCAATTGTGCATAGTGTTGGTCATAGTGAACGCACCGGTGTTCAGGTCGAAGCTCGGCTGTCAACTCAATGGTTTGTGAAAATGAAGCCGTTAGCGGACGCTGCCATCAAAGCACAACAGGAAGCTGATAAAAAAGTGACCTTCGTGCCAGATCGGTTTGAGCACACCTATTTGCAATGGATGGAAAATATTCACGATTGGGTTATTTCTCGGCAACTTTGGTGGGGTCATCAAATTCCGGCTTGGTACAACAAGCAGACTGGCGAGACCTATGTGGGCATGGAAGCACCAAAAGACATTGAAAATTGGCAGCAAGATCCAGATGTTTTGGATACTTGGTTCTCAAGTGCTTTGTGGCCATTTTCAACGATGGGCTGGCCGGATACCGATTCACCGGATTACAAACGCTACTATCCAACGGACACATTGGTTACCGGCTACGATATTATTCCATTCTGGGTGGCTCGAATGATTTTCCAAGGGCTGCATTTCACTGGCGAGCGTCCGTTCAAGTACACCTTGATCCATGGCCTGATGCGAGACGAACAAGGCCGCAAGATGAGTAAATCCTTGGGCAATGGGATTGACCCGATGGATGTGATCGAAAAATACGGGGCCGATGCTTTGCGCTGGTTCTTGATTACAGGGAATAAGCCTGGTCAGGATACTCGCTTTAGTTACAAACAAGTTGAAGCCGCTTGGAACTTCATTAACAAAATCTGGAACATCTCCCGATTCGTGATGATGAATCTCGGGGACTTGGAGAAGCCGCAACAACCAGATCCAAGCACCTTCGATTTATCTGATAAGTGGTTATTTGCCCAATTGAACGAAACGATTAAGCAGGTCACTGATCTATCTGAACGCTTCGAATTCGGCGAAATGGGTCGGACTCTTTATAACTTTACTTGGAACGTTTTTGCTGACTGGTATGTTGAAATGAGTAAAGAAGTGCTTTATGGCGATGACGAAAAAGCGAAGGCAGCTAAGCGAGTTAACCTTGCTTATGCGCTTGACCAGATTCTGCGCCTATTGCACCCAGTCATGCCGTTTGTGACTGAAAAGTTATGGCTTGCTTTGCCACACGCAGGACAGTCAATTGTAACAGCCAGTTATCCAGTTGCTAATGATGCTTTTGAAAATTCGGCCGCTGTTGATGCCATGGATTCAATCATCGCTTTGATTCGTGGCGTCCGTAGCATTCGTAAGGATGCAGGTGCGCCACTCAAGACGAAGGTTGACATTATTGTCAAATTAACTGACCCGGCTTTGAAGCCAATTTTTGAGGACAATTTTGACTTTATTGATCGGTTTGTTAACAGCAAAGCTTTCACAGTAGGAACCGATGTTGCCGAGCCCAAAATGGCTGGCAGCACCGTGATCACGGGAGCAACAATCTTCGTACCGTTAAATGAACTGGTGGATCTTGATGAAGAGCGCGCTAAGTTGACAAAGGACGCTAAGAAGCTTCAGCAAGAAATCGATCGCATCGATAAAAAGCTGAACAATCAAGGCTTCCTCGCCAAGGCACCTGAGGCAGTTGTTGAAGAACAACGGACCAAGCGCAGCAATTTTGCCGATCAGCTGAACAGCACACAGCAGCGGTTGGCACAGTTGCAGCAGGCTTAATCAAGTTTCGCTTTAAGGTAACGATCAGATTGACGTTGGTTTGCTTTTTGTTAATAGATTGATTGAAAAGGGGACTGACCATGGTAACATGGCCAGTCCTTTTTGTTTGCCTATAGACGGCTGACGATTAAACGCTTTTGGCACAAGGTTACGTCTAGTTATCATTCAAAAATCACTGGGTAAACATCATAACTTCTCCAGAATTTCTGGTATCATGAAACTTATGAAGCTAGCACTTGCACGCTGGCATAGAAACCGGGCGCGTTCATGCCCTGAGGAAAGAAGTTAACCATGGACTACACCGAAAGTGTCGCGTATATTCATTCGTTTCCGCGCTTGGCCAAAACTGGCGATCATCAGCGCATTCTCACCTTGTTGCATGCCTTGGGTGACCCGCAAAAACGAGGCCATTATATTCATGTCACTGGGACAAATGGTAAAGGCTCAGCCGCCAATGCCATTGCCCATATCCTTGAAGCAAGCGGTTTGAGCGTCGGTTTGTATACATCACCGTTCATTATGCGGTTTAATGAGCGCATGATGATTGATCATCAGCCCATTCCTGATGCTGAGCTTGTTAAAGCGGTCGCTGTCGGACAACAGGCCTTAACCCAGCTGCGGCAAGCGACACCAGATTTCGGGGTCACGGAATTTGAATTTATCACGGCTCTGGCCTTTTGGTATTTTGATCAAAAACAGGTGGATTTGGCAGTGATTGAGGTGGGGATTGGTGGCGACACGGATTCCACCAATGTGATCACGCCGGTTGTAAGTGTGCTGACTGAGGTAGCTTTAGACCATCAAAAACTGCTTGGCGATACGATTACTGCGATTGCAACGCATAAAGCTGGCATCATTAAACCGCACGTCCCGGTTGTGACTGGCAATTTGGTACCAGATGCTGATGCTGTTGTGGCGGCAAAGGTTGCAGCAACAGCTAGCATGTGGTTGCGATTTGACCGCGACTTTTCCGTTCCTAAAGCGCGCTTGCATGGCTGGGGTCAGCGACTGACTTATGCCGACAAGGATGGTGAGCTGACAGACATAGATATACCGCTGGTTGGTGATTACCAACAGCGAAATATGGCAATTGCGATTCAGACGGCAAAAGTCTATGCCTCTGCAACGAATTGGCCGTTGAAGTCGCAGGAGATTCGCAAAGGGCTAGCGGCCAGTCGATGGCCGGCGCGATTAGAGAAGTTAAGTGACGAACCACTGATTGTGATTGACGGCGCCCATAATCCGGACGGCATCAAGGGATTAATTGCCGCATTGCACCAGCTCTTTAAGCAACCGGTGACAGTGATTGCTGGCATTTTGGCTGACAAGGATTATCACACCATGGCCGATGCACTAACGAAGGCATTTCATACCGTGTATCTCGTACCGGTACCAGGCAATGCCCGGGCTTTGCCTGAGGCTGGGTATGCAGCCTTGCATGAAGGCCAATTAAAGGATTCCTGGCAAGAAGCAATGGCCGCGAGCCTTGCTGACGATCCGGATCAGCCAATCATCTTAACCGGCTCGCTTTATCTGGCCGCTGATGTTCGACAAACTTTAAGAGCGTGAGCCAACCCGGGTAGAAACCGGAGTGTAAGCGGACCTGAACGTGATGGCAGGGCTTTGGCCATTGCGTTCAGGGTCCTTACACGCAGGTTTTTGGGCTGGCGAACGCGTTTCAGAAGAGCCGAGACCAGCTCAATTAGAACAGCGCGTGAGCAGTTTTTTTGTGTCACGAGCGACTTTAAGGAGGAGACCATGACGACTACCATTATTTTTGATCTTGATGGCACCTTGGTGAACACCGAGGCACTTTATCTCAAAAGCAATGTCAAAGCTGCCGCTCAACTGGGATTGCATCGCACTGAGGCTGATTTTCGGCCGTTAGTGGGTGCAGCCGGCCCCAGCGAGGCCAAAGTGATTGCCGACATGATTGGCGCCGAACATGCTGCTTGGTTTCAAAAGTTTTCGACGGCGGATGTTCTTGATCAAATTCAAGGCGGCGCAGATTTTGTTTTGCCAAATGTACAGCCAACTTTAGCGGCATTGACAACGGCAGGTTATCCATTGGCGCTGGCGACGAGTAGTCCGCGGCATTATGTGGATGTTGTCTTGGCAGCAACCGGCTGGCAGCGGCAGTTTCACCCGATTTTGACTGGCAGCGATGTACAGGCGCATAAGCCTGATCCTGAGATGTACGAAGCAATGAAAGTCAAGCTGGGAAATGTGCCAGCTGTTGTCGTTGAAGATACCCATGTTGGTGTTGAAGCGGCTGTTGGAGCTGGCCTGCCAGTGGTCATGATTCCTGGTATTGCGCAAAAACCCGATTCAAAAGCGACCGCGATTCTGTCATCAATCAGCGAATTACCAGCTTGGTTGAAAAATCAGCCTGCGTTTGCGTAATTTTCTAATGACACCGATAACTGATCGGTGAAGTGAGAAAATGCCAACAGGGGGAATTTTCATGGCAGATGCAGCAGAATTGCCACGTGAACGGTTATTAGCACATGGTCCGCAGGCTTTGACGGATGCTGAGCTTTTGCAGCTGGTGGTGCGAGCAGGGAATCAACATTATCCGGTTAAGCAGATCGTGAGTGAAGTTTTGGCGACTTATCCGAAACTTCAGGGCTTGGCAGAAGGGGATCAAGGCTTGCTTGAGCATATTCGGGGACTGGGCGCTGCCAAACGAGCTAGTATTTTAGCTGGGGTGGAGTTGGGGCGGCGGGCTATGCAACGGCAGACGGTTCGCTACGGGCAAATCAAAAATAGCGAACAGTTAGGCAAAACGATGATTTCTCGGTTTGCTGGTGTGAATCAGGAATCCATGTTGATTTTATTTTTAGATGTTAAGAATCAGATTATTACTGAACAGATTGCTGCAATTGGTACAGTAGATTCAGCTATGGCAGATCCGCGTATTGTTTTTAGAGAAGCGTTAAAGTTGAGCGCCACAAACCTGATTATGGTACACAATCATCCCAGTGGTGATCCCTCGCCAAGTCAGGCGGATCGGGACACCACGACTCGGTTTCAGTTGGCCGCCGCGTTGCTTGGCATGCATTTGATTGACCATCTCATTGTTGGTGGGGAACGCTATTATTCATTCGCGCGCGATGATCCGGAGTTCAATTAGGCAGGGGAACAAAGTTGTAAGCTTTTCTCAAATTGCCCATCTGGCATGAAAATCGGGTAGTTTCACATTTTGTCACAGAAATAAATATGCTATAATGCATGGAGTTATACGAAATGAGTCAGCATAAGGGGAGAACGTCTTGTTTGGATTTGGATCAAAAAATATCGGGATCGATCTTGGCACTGCAAATACCTTGGTTTACGTTGACGGTAAAGGCATCGTTTTAAACGAACCTTCCGTTGTCGCGAAGAATACCCAAACGGAAGAAGTCATTGCGGTTGGTGAAGAAGCTCGCGACATGATCGGTCGTACCCCGACCAATATCGTGGCGATCCGCCCAATGAAAGATGGGGTCATCGCTGACTACGATACAACGGCAGCCATGTTGAAATACTTCATGCAAAAGGCGCTCGGCAACGGTAGCCATCCGCAGGTCATGATTTGTGTGCCTAGCGGTGTGACCGAAGTTGAAAAACGCGCCGTGATTGATGCGGCTAAAGTTGCTGGTGCACGCGATGCATTCGTCATTGAGGAACCTTATGCTGCTGCGATCGGTGCTGGCTTGCCAGTTATGGATCCTACCGGCAGCATGGTTGTTGATATTGGCGGCGGCACGACTGACGTGGCGACCATCTCACTTGGCGGTATCGTGTCCAGTCGTTCTATTCGAGTGGCCGGTGACAAGTTTGATGAAGCGATCATCAATCACTTACGGCAGAATTTCAACCTGTTAATCGGTGAGCGAACAGCTGAAGCCATGAAGATTCAGATTGGCTCAGCATCTGTTGAAAAAGCAAAAGATATTGACGGCATGACGGTTCGCGGTCGTGATTTGTTGAGTGGTTTACCGAAGACAATCGAAATTTCAGCGACTGACATTGCCAGTGCCATTCATGAAAATGTTCTTGATATCATTACAGCAATTAAAGAGACGCTTGAAGAAACTTCTCCAGAAATTGCTGCCGATGTCATTGATCATGGGATTGTTTTAACAGGTGGCGGTGCCTTATTGAAGCACTTGCCGGATGTCATTTCGGATGAAACCAAGGTACCGGTCTTCATTGCCCAAGATCCATTGGATTGTGTTGCCATCGGTACTGGCGAGTCATTGAAGAATATTGATGTCCTAAAGAAGCGTTAACAGCCCATAAATGAAGATGGTTCGTGTGTGGCAAGAGGCTGGGATGATTTGATCCTGGCCTTTTTTCGCGAGTATGACGGAGGAACCAATGCAGAAATTCTTTTCCAATAAAAAATTGATCGCCCTCATGATCGCGTTGCTGGTCAGTCTTGGTTTGATCGCAGGGTCGATGTATGCGAGTAATAATCGTAACACCCCGCCATTTATTCAACGGATTGCCAACGATGTCGTGGGCATTGGCGGTCGCTTGGTTGCCATTCCTGGGGATTTTGCTCGGAATGGCTTGGATGACATCAACAACCTTTTGGATACCTTTCAGGAGAATCAACGGCTAAAAAGTCAGCTGGATAATTTAGCTCAGACGAAGGTTCAGGTGCAGACACTTAAGCGGGAAAACAAGCAGCTGAAAACTCAGTTGAAGTTAAACGGCACCTTGACCGATTATTCTCAAATTAGTGCCGCGGTGATTTTACGGACACCAAGTGACTGGCGCAACATGGTTGTGATTAATCAAGGCAGCGCTGCTGGCGTCAAGAAAGGTATGCCGGTTATGGCCGGTTCGGGACTGATTGGTCGAGTTGTTGAAGTCAATCGGACGAACGCCAAGGTTGAGATGTTGTCGACGGCTAACAAGTCTAGTGATCGCATCGCCGCCGCTGTTGAAACTAAAGGCGATAAAGAAGTGAACGGGATCATTACTGGTTACGACGAGAAGTCCGGTGATCTCATTTTGGGTGAGCTGAATACTGATACTGATATTAAAAAAGGCGACGATGTTGTCACCAGCGGGTTAGGCGGTATGACCCCGAAAGGCTTACTCATCGGGAAAGTTGCCAGCGTCAAAAAAGATGACTATGGTTTGGCCAACAGTGTTTACCTAACGCCTGCCGCCAGTCTGAATGATGTTACTGTGGTGACCGTCATTTCGCGCACGATTGCAGGTGACTAAGATGCTGAATGAAAAACACTTTACTGGTCATTGGTGGGTTGTTCTCCTGTTGTTGTTGCTGATGTTGATTGATGGCAGTCTGGCATCGGTATTAGCCCAATGGATCATGCGCCCAAATTTTATGGGCACGCCGCAGCTGACATTACTTGGACTCATCATGATCACGTTATTTGTCCCTGAGGAAAAGTATATTACTTGGATTGCTGCGCTCATTGGACTCTTGTTTGATACGTTTTATACTGGCATTTTAGGGGTCAATGCACTGCTCTTTCCATTAGTCATTTATACCATTCGACAGATTCGGCCGTATATTCCGCGAACACCGGTGTTTGTCGGTATGGTTTATATTATTGGGTTATTACTGTATGGCATTGCGAACTACATCATGAATCGGTTTATCGGTTTCGGTACTGGAAATGTCGTGATGCTTATTGCAAACCACCTCGGCCCTGGTCTGACAGTCAACTTGGCGTTGTTTGTCATTGTATATGGGCCGTTGCACCGTTTGTTAGACAATTTAGCTGAAGAATAGTTGGGGTGATGATGTGGACAGTGTCGTCTTAAAAGGTCGTAACGATGGTCTGGCGCTGCAGCTTCAAGATACAGCAGATTTTGAGCAGATCATGCGCACACTGAAAACATTACTAGGCAAACTTTACGAAGAAACGCCAACTGGTGATGTCAGTTACCGACTTGAAACCGGAAACCGTTTGCTGACCGAGGAGCAATTAGCCGATATTCAAAAGATTTTTGCTGATTTTCCGCGTTTTTCAATTAATGGGGTTGTCAGTGCGGTGATCGACAAAACGGTTGTTAACGAAATGATTGCAGCCAAAACAACCCATCGCATCGGTGGCGTTATTCGTTCTGGTCAAACCATCGATTTGATGGGCGACGTGCTTTTTCTCGGCGACCTTCATTCTGGTGCTACCTTGTGTGCTTCTGGTAATATCTTTGTGATGGGTCAGGTTGGCGGCGTGGTTCAAGCCGGCAGTCAAGGAGATGCTCGTGCCGTTGTTGTCGGTGATTTGAAAGGTGCGGGGCAGATTCGAATTGCTGATGTCGTGGAGATTGTGGCAGATCATTACGATCCTGACCGACCAGTGGCTTATCTGAATGAGTTACATACGATGACACATGCGGGATTAGCGGATCTGGCCAGCATTCGACCGCGATTATTCAAGCAAATGGAGGCAATGTAGATGGGTACTGCGTTAGTTGTCACATCAGGAAAAGGCGGCGTCGGCAAAACGACATCGTCTGCTAATATCGGGACAGCTTTGGCTCTGCAAGGGAAAAGGGTCGTTTTGTTGGACCTTGATATTGGTTTGCGAAATCTGGACGTCGTGATGGGTTTGTCAAACCGAATCATCTATGACATTGTCGATGTGGCAACCGGTCGCGCTAAACTACATCAGGCTTTGATCAAGGACAAACGGTTTGATGACTTGTTGTACTTACTGCCGGCTGCGCAAAACGCGGAAAAAGATGCTTTGGAGCCAGAACAGGTTGTTGAAATTGTTGAGCAATTACGGCCTGATTTTGACTTTATCATTCTTGATTCACCAGCCGGTATTGAACAAGGGTTTAGAAATGCAACTGGAGCTGCTGATGGTGCGATTGTGGTGACGACACCAGAAATTTCTGCCGTCAGTGATGCAGATCGTGTTGTTGGTTTGCTTGAACAACGTGAAATGCCAATAAAACCGCGTTTGGTCATTAATCGCATTCGCCAAAATATGTTAGCCGATGGGCGCTCCATGGATATTGATGAAATTACGAGTCATCTGGGACTCGATTTGCTCGGGATTATCGTGGACGATGATGGTGTGATCGCAAGCTCGAATAAGGGTGAGGCGATTGTGATGAATCCAGACGATCTTGCCAGCAAGGGTTATCGTAACATTGCTCGCCGGCTGTTAGGCGACAGCGTTCCATTGATGGATATTCGGATAAAAAAGCAGGGCTTTTGGTCAAAACTGTTCCATCGTCACGACTGAAATACGTGCTGGCGTGACAGCAAATCGGTGAAACTTTTCAGAAACTAGTTGACATTGATTAAGATTCGGTGTAATTTAGTGACAATTCATTAAAGCGTTGAGTGGAATCGATGAATGGTCGTGTCTTGAAGCGAGTCCGGGATGATGGGAACCGGATAGACATCCATTGATCACACATCCACGAGTGGACGATTGAACGAAGTAGGTCGTCTCGGTTGGGCTCGTTATCGCCGTGGTTGAGATAACTACATGAGGTTAGCTGTGTGAGCAGTTAACAAATCTGAGGTGGAACCGCGGTAAAAGCCGTCCTCTTACAGCAATTTGCTGTAGGAGGACGGCTTTTTGTTTACCGGACATCTTTCTTGGACATGATTTTTCAACCACGTGAGGCTGATTGTGTGAACAATCAGCAAACTGAGGTGGTACCACGCAAAAGCGTCCTCTTGCAGCAGCATGCAAGGGGGCGCTTTTTTGACGAGTTGGCGCGAACAGTCCCAGCTATGCGAACGCCATCAGTCACACTGACACAGCGCTGAAACGAATATTATTAGGCTTGAATACGAAAAGGGCGTGAACTGTTGCGATTAGAAACCGGAGCGTAAGCGACCAAGGTCCTTATCAGCAGGGGTTTTGCACCAGTGAACGCATTTAGAGGAGGAAACACCATGAGCTATATTTTTCAGATTTTACCGGCATTATTATCTGGTGTGAAAATGACGTTGGGTATTTTTGCTATCACACTGATTGGGTCCATTCCGTTAGGCTTGATTCTATCGGTTGGGTTGATTCCAAAGCCAAAATCGATACTGGGTAAAGCAGGGAAAGGGCTGCTTGAAGGTTATGTGTGGGTTTTCCGCGGCACGCCATTACTGCTGCAGTTAATGTTTATCTTTTACGGACTCCCGATTATTGGATTGGTATTTGATCGATTCTCCGCCGCACTGGTCGCCTTCATTTTAAATTATGCCGCCTATTTTGCCGAAATTTTCCGTGGCGGCTTCGGGGCAATTGATGAAGGCCAATTCGAAGCCAGCACCGTCTTGAACATGACGCGTTGGCAGGCGCTGCGGTACGTTGTGATTCCTCAAGTGGTCAAAATTGTTTTACCGTCAATTGGTAATGAAGTCATCAACTTGGTGAAGGATTCCAGCCTAGTGTACGTCATTGGCTTGGGCGACTTGCTGCGAGCAGGTAATATCGCCAGTGCTCGTGATGTTACCTTGGTGCCACTGGTACTTGTGGGGATCATTTATCTGTTGTTGACACTGATCCTGACATTTTTACAAAAACGGATCGAAAGTGCATTTTCATATTATCGCTAGGAGGGGCAACCTATGTTAGAACTCAAACAAATTAATAAATCATTTAATGGCCAGCCAGTCCTGGTGGATATCAATGTGACGATTGAAGATGGCAAAACGTTAGCCATTGTTGGACCAAGCGGTGCTGGGAAGACAACATTGTTGCGAATCATTAGTGGACTAGAAACTGCAGATTCCGGGACGATGATCTGGAACGGTCAGCCAACGACAGCGCAAGCATTACGCAAAGAAGGCGTCATTGGCGTTGTATTCCAAAATTTCGAACTTTTTCCGAACTTATCCGTTATGCGCAACATCACGCTTGCACCAACCTTGCAAGGCGTTGATCAGAAGAAAGCTGATGAAACGGCCAAGAAGTTGCTAGATCGGCTTGAATTAGTCGCTCAGGAAAATGCCTATCCGTATTCATTGTCAGGCGGTCAAAAGCAGCGGGTAGCTATTGCTCGGGCGTTGGCACTGAATCCGCAGATCTTGCTTTACGATGAACCCACCAGTGCGCTTGATCCACTTTTGCGGGAAAATGTGGCTGCCTTGGTTAACCAATTCAAAGCTTCTGGCATGACGCAGGTTGTCGTCACGCATGACATGGACTTTGCCGAAAGCGTGGCTGACACGACTTATCACGTTGGCAAAGGCGGTGACGGTCAATGAAACGCCGAATCGTACTGGCACTCATGTTACTCGTCACATTGCTAGGCACCGTCATTAGCGGATGTGCGCGCGAAACCGTCGGCAATTCCTGGCCACGGATCGAACGAACCAAAAAAGTCGTCATCGGTTTGGATGACACCTTTGTTCCAATGGGATTCCGTCAAAAGAACGGTCAACTGGCTGGCTATGACATTGATCTGGCAAAAGCGGTATTCAAACGCTATGGGATTAATGTCGATTTTCAAACGATTGATTGGTCAATGAAGGAAACTGAACTGAAAAATCAAACAATTGATTTGATCTGGAATGGTTATTCGGTGACACCGGAACGAAAAGAGAAGGTGGCTTTCTCTGATAATTATTTGATTAATCACCAAATTTTAGTCACCAAGACCAAAAGTAATATCAAAACGATCAAAGATATGGCTGGGAAAACCTTGGGTGTCCAAACTGGGTCAAGTGGCGCCTTTGATCTCGATGCCCAGCCAAAATTGCTGAAGAATTTCATTGCAAACAAAACACCAATTCTGTATGACACCTTTAACGATGCTTTCATTGATCTCGATGCAGGACGCATTCAAGGAATTTTAATGGATGAAGTCTACGCTCGCTATTACATTGCCCACAAACCGGACCCGTCCAGCTATCGCATTGCCAGCGACGACTTTCCACCTGAAAACTTTGCGGTTGGCATGCGCAAGTCAGACAATGTCTTACGCAGCAAGATTAATGCCGGTTTGAAAGCACTTAAAGCTGACGGCACCGTAGCAAAGTTGCAGAAAAAATGGTTTGGCAAAGTCGAGGAGTAATCAGCGTATTTGCGAAAAAAATGAGGTTGTGCCGCTGGCAATTGTCAGGGCATGACCTTTTTTCGTCAAGAGGCACCTAAAAAGGGAACTTCGGGACCACTTGGGTGAGTACGGAAATGTATTTTTTACAGGCATAGCTGGGCTAATTAGGTTATGATACTTAAGTAACCTTCGCCAATGAAACCACTTGTAGACTCAAAATTTGCTGGCAGTTACGGGGAGGAAATGTTATGTGGATCTGGTTGGTCCTTGGGTTTCTTTACATCATCAACGCACTGACAGCGATCATCACGGTCTTTCGTTCGCATCGTGATATTTCTGCAGTTTGGGCATGGCTATTGGTGCTTTTACTGTTGCCGGTGGTCGGCTTCTTGATCTATTTTGTTTTTGGCCGCAAGTTACGGGCTAATCGCATGCAGGATCTGATGACGCAGCGTTTGCTGGGCATCGACGATTTAGTTGATCAGCAGCAGCAAGCCCTGGCAGCTGGCCAACCGTTGATTGGAACGCCTGGCAGTGGCGGTGTTTCCGAACTGGTCCGCACCTTATTGCGTGCTGATGACGCGCTAGTAACCACCCACAATGATGTGCAAGTCTTAGCATTGCGTGAAGCCTTTTTTAAGCAATTGTTCGAAGATATTGCTGTGGCAACGGAACATATTCACATCGAAGCTTATACTATTCGGCCTGATGCAATTGGCCACCAGTTGCGCGATTTGTTAATTGAAAAAGCCTACGCCGGTGTCACCGTACGCGTGCTTTACGATACATTTGGCTCCCACGACCTACCAAACAATTTTTGGAAAAAATTAACGGCAGCTGGCGGTCAGGTTGAGCGGTTTATCGCTACAAAACTGGGGCGTTGGAATCCGCGAATCAACTTTCGTAATCATCGTAAGCTGATCATTATTGACGGACAGCTTGCCTATCTGGGCGGTTTTAACCTCGGCAAGGAACACCACGGATTGCCAATGTTGCGCGATACTCAGTTACGAATTCAGGGCAAGGCGGTCGCCGTGGCCCAGGCGCGCTTTTTGATGGACTGGAACGGAACGAGCAAGCAACAAAAAGTAAAAAATGTTGATGTCCTGTTTAGAGAACCGGTTGTCACTGGGAACACGACGATGCAAATTGTCTCTGGCGGACCAGAGCAGCAGGTTGAAGCAATCAAACTAGGCTATCTTGGCCTCATTAATCAGGCAAAAAGAAGTATTTGGATCGAATCGCCATATTTCGTCCCAGATGACAGTTTGCTGGATGCGCTAACCATTGCGGCGAATGCCGGCGTGGATGTTCGAGTGATGATTCCCAAAAAAGCCAATCAGATCTTGATGGCCAAGGCTTCGCTATTTTATCTTAATCAGGTTGTGGCAAATGGTGGACAGGCATTTTTATATGAAGAAGGTTTTTTACATGCTAAAACGATTGTGGTTGACGGCAAATACGTTTCAACTGGCACTGCCAACTTCGATATCCGTTCGTTTAAACTGAACTTTGAAATTGCGGCATTTATTTACGACCATCGGATTGGGAAGACTTTCCAAAAGCTGTTCTTAGCGGACATGGAACGGGCAATGCCTTACACGCAAAAAGTGATCAAAGCAAAAACGCGGCCTAAGCAACTCAGTGAAGAACTCTCCCGCTTACTAGCACCAATTCTGTAATCGCCGTGCCATGAAGCTGAGTTGAAAAAGGGCAGATAAAAAGCCGCTGGCACACAGCGGCTTTAAGTATAAGGTGAGATCGGTTTAGATCAATTGTAAACTTGCTAGGGCACCCAGAACAACGCCTAAAACGGTAATGATGATCATGACCCAGGCGCTGATGATGGTCATCTTCTGGAACTTGCTTTTTTTCTTTTTCTGCACCGAAAACACCACCTTTGTTGTTCTGCTGGCTATCATTGTACTGGTTTTTGCCGGTATCGGCAAGATAATCGCTGCTTTTTGTGGTCTTTTCTAGCGACTAGGTCGGCGAGGCAGTATTAGTTGTGGTCAAGTACTGCGGCAATATCGGGGGCTTCATTCTTTAAAAGCCTAATAGACGAGCTAACAGGGTGTTATTCAATTTTTTGTTAAATTTTTTCAAAAAAGCAGGCAACTTTACTACGCAATTATTTTGCAGAGCTTGACGCTCCACGGAGCTTTGGTTAGGGTTAATTGAGAGATGTATCAATACGCGGCACCGAAGACGGTTGCTGCTTTTGGAGGGAATCATCATGGTGTTGCTTGCGATGGGTTTGCCCATTCTGGTATGGCTGGTCGTCGTTGCGGCTGTCGTTCAATTCGATTTTCATGGCGGTTCGTGGTTTTGTTTACTCGCAATCGTTAATTTTTGGGCTATTTTTAAACTAACCTTTACCAAGACACCAAATTTTATTTGGGTCATTTTGTTTACCACGATGGTGATTGCCTTGATTTTGGTCATTTGGCAGGTGGTACGTGAATATGACCTAATCGTTCGTCGATATTGGCGCATGTTGACCCGTGTTTTAGCCTTAGCCACCACATGTTGGTGGATGGCGGGTGTTTTAATCTTTTTTCTGGGTTAATTCCCCACTTTTCTCCCACAACTCATTATCGCCCGTGATCCTTGTGATCACGGGCTTTTTTGTGCTCTTCAAAATGATTAGCTTATTAAATAACCCAATTTTCATTCATAAGTGGTTACATGTGGAGAAGAGTGGGTCATTGTGGTAGACTGAAAAAAGTAGGGAGGTGTCAACCATGCTCATGGGTGAATTTGAACGCAGTATTGATGCAAAAGGGCGTTTAATTATTCCAGCTAAGTTTCGCGATCAGCTGGGCGCCTCTTTTGTGCTCACCCGTGGTATGGATGGCTGCCTTTTCGGTTATCCGATTGCTGAATGGGACAAACTCCAGACCAAACTTGCAACTTTACCATTGGCAAAAAAAGATGCTCGAACCTTTACCCGATTTCTTTTTTCTGCCGCAACGGAATGTGATATCGACAAACAGGGACGAATTAACATTCCAAAACCGTTGTTCAAACATGCTGGTTTGCAAAAAGATTGCGTACTAGTCGGCGTGAACACGCGTATCGAAGTTTGGGATGCCGAACGGTGGGAACAGTTTGCTGAAACCGCTGAAGAAAACTTTGATGATATTTCTGAAAATCTAACGGACTTTGGGTTATAGCGATGACAGAATTTAAACATGAAACAGTTCTATTAAAAGAAGCGACGGCGGCATTGGCGGTTAAACCTGCTGGTATTTACGTTGATGCAACGTTAGGCCGCGGCGGCCATACTCGACAGATTCTCAATCAGCTGACAACTGGGCGATTAATTGCTTTTGATCAAGATGAGGCGGCGATTGCAACGGTCACAGCCGATTTTGGAACATTGCCAAAACAACTCACTTTGGTACATAGAAATTTTCGAGATTTGACCGATGCATTAACGACGCTGGGAATAACTGAAGTTGATGGCATTTTATACGATCTCGGCGTTTCGTCACCACAATTTGATGATTCAAAGCGCGGCTTTTCCTATCGCTTTGACGCGCCACTCGATATGCGCATGGACCAGCGTCAAACGCTCGATGCAAAAACAATTGTCAATGAATGGCCTTATGCCGATTTGGTTCGCATCTTTTCCCGATATGGCGAGGAACATTTTTCTAAACAAATCGCTCGGCGCATTGAGCAAGCACGAACAGTCCAGCCGATTACAACGACCTTCCAATTGGTTGAGTTGATTAAAGCAGGCATTCCAGCAAAGGCTCGGCGAACAGGCGGTCATCCAGCTAAAAAAGTTTTTCAGGCAATTCGGATCGCGGTTAATGATGAGCTATCAGCGCTTGAGTCGTCCTTAGAACAAGCGTTGAAGTTGATCAACGTCGGGGGACGCATCAGCGTTATCACGTTCCAATCTTTAGAAGATCGACTCGTCAAAACGATGTTTAAAGAAGTTTCTTCGGTTCAGGATGTGCCGCGTGGCTTGCCGGTCATTCCGGCCTCTGCACAACCGAATTATCGCCTAGTAAATCGAAAACCGATTTTACCAAGTGAAGAGGAGCTTGCGGTGAATCACCGCGCTCATAGTGCCAAATTGAGAGTCATTGAAAAAATTCACGATTAGGGGGTACAATCTATGCTTGAGAGTACAGCAAGACCATTAGTGCAGCAGCCGGAAACACCGCCAATACATAAACCTGTCACCACACCTGCGCCCAACACACATATTGCATTTAGCGGGTTTGAAAGGACATTGATGTTTGCATGTGGTGTTTTAGCGACCGTGGTTTGTGTAGTCTGTTTGTTTATGCAAAATCGGTTGAGCAATACACAGCGTCAGTATGAAGATTTGCAGACGCAGATCGCCAAACAGTCCCAGACGACTGCGAATCTCAAGCAGGAGATTGGTGAACTTTCAAATTCAGAACGCCTTGATGCCTTTGCCAAAGCACACGGTTTTAAGGTTATCAACGGCAACATAAAGCGTGTTGATAATAAATGAAAATTTTCAAATCAAAACGATCAACGAATGCACATCCTGCCCGAAACCGTAAAATTTTCGGCATCTGGATGATCGGGGTCACACTCCTGATCCTTGGTGGGTTCGTTCTTCGTTTTTCTTTTGTGGCGACTGTTGGCGAGGTTGATTCTAACAATCTGGCGAAGCAGCGACAAAAACAATATCAAACTGATACTGTCTTGCAGGCTAAGCGCGGCGCCATTCTCGATAAAACTGGCAATGTGATCGCAGAAGATTCCAATACTTATACCATTTTTGCGATTTTGGACAAGCAAAGCAAAGACAGCAACAATAAACCTGATTATGTGGTTGATAAAGCAAAAACGGCGAAGATTCTGAGCCGTTATTTGGCGATGTCAGAAGCAAAAATTTTGGCGCGACTAACGCCAGGTAAAAATATGTATCAGGTTGAATTTGGCACACCTGGCACCAAATTGAGTTTGGCGATCAAGAAACAAATTGATGCTGAAAAACTGCCGGGCATCCATTTTCGTGAAACACCGTCGCGACTGTATCCAAATGGCGTCTTTGCGAGTCACGTGATTGGTCTGGCTCAGGCACAAGGCAAAAGTACCAGCTTGACAGGCGTCATGGGGCTTGAAAAGCAATTCAATACGGTTTTAGCCGGTACGAATGGTTATCGTCGCAGCCAGACTGATGCATATGGCTATAAGCTGCCTAACGCAAAGACGAATCTGAAAACGCCTGTTAATGGCGGTACCGTCTATACAACGCTCGATAGTGGTTTGCAGGCCTATTTAGAGACGCTGATGACCGACGTGCAAAATAAATACGAACCAAAAGGCATGACGGCAGTGTTGATGAGTGCTAAAACTGGACAGATTTTGGCAGCGACTCAACGACCAACGTTTGATGCCTCAACGGGTGAAGGCTTAGGCGACATGTGGCGTGACTCGCTTGTTGAAGATAATTATGAACCAGGCTCGGTCATGAAAATTGTGACGCTGGCGGCTGCGATTCAAAGTGGCAAGTATCACCCAAATGATTATTATCAATCCGGATCTATCAAATTGGATGGTGGTACTGTTAATGACTGGCGAACCGGCGGCTGGGGATCCATTCCTTTAAGCAAAGCCTTCCCTCTGTCGAGTAACGTGGGGATGGTTAAGATTGAACAGGCAATGGGGGCTGGCATCTGGAAGCAGTATTTGGATAAATTCCGTTTCGGCCAGAAAACTGGCATCACCTTGCCGGGTGAAACTAGCGGGCACATTAGTTTTGAACGGCCCCTCGACCAAGCAATCACCTCATTTGGTCAAGGCATTGAGGTCAATGTGATGCAGATGCTGCAGGCGATCAGTGCCGTTTCCAATGGCGGCAAAATGTTGAAACCGCAGATCGTTTCTAAAGTCATCTCTCAGAACGGCAAAACCAAAGTTTATAAACCGGAAGTCGTTGGGCAACCCATTTCAAAGGAAACTGCGGCCCAAGTCATTGATGCAATGCGGCATGTTGTTAACGATGAAGACGGCACCGGTGTCGCATACAAGATGCCCGGTGTTGATTTGGCTGTGAAAACCGGGACGGGGCAAATTGCCAGTCCACAAGGTGGCTATCTGACAGGTGATTCAAACTATACCTTCAGTGTTGCCGGGGTTGCGCCGGCTTCTGATCCACAGTACGTCCTTTATCTGGCCATGAAACAACCGCAAAAAATGACGGAACCGGCCGAATCCATTTTGGCTAGCATTTTTAAACCGATGATGCAGCGGGCACTGGATACAACTGCTAATGGTGCGGTTACTGATGATACCAATACGGCCACCATTCCAGCGGTCACTAACGCGGCATTGACAACGGCTCAAGATAGCTTGAAGCAAGCCAATTTCGACGTGGCAACGGTGGGTACAGGTAATAAAGTTGTGCAACAATTACCAACAAGCGGTACCAAGGCACTGCACGGTTCCCGAGTTTTGCTTTTGACGAACGGGGCCATGACCATGCCTGACTTAACTGGTTGGTCAAAATCTGATGTGTTAAAATTTGTACAACTGACCGGTAAGAAATTCAAACTTGTCGGTGATGGTTTTGTAACCCAGCAAAGTATCGCTGCAGGCACATTGTTAGGCGATACTAGCGGGACCATTAAATTTAAACAACAATAGAATTGGGGATAGTCATGCAACTTGCTCAGATGCTCATCCCGATGGTTTCGGCATTTGCAATTACCATTATGTTCATGCCATTGTTCATCGGCTACATGCGTTACAAAAAAGAAGGTCAGGTGATTCGCGAAGAGGGTCCAAGCTGGCACGAGAAGAAATCAGGAACACCGACTATGGGTGGTTTGATTTTTATTGCTGCTATCATTGTGTCGGCCATTTGGGTCGGTATTTGGCAGCATCAACTGACGCTCAGTGTCTGGGTCTCCTTGTTTATTTTGGTGCTCTATGGACTGCTTGGCTTCTATGACGATTTTGAGAAACTGGTTCATCATCGCAATGAAGGGCTTAAGGCATGGCAAAAGCTAGCCGGTCAGATTCTGGGTGCGATTATTTTCCTAATCGCTTATTTCCATGAAGGCTTTGATCACACGCTATGGGTGCCAATTATCGGCAATGTCAGTGCCACTTGGTTCTACGTTCTTTTTGTCATTGTTTGGTTGGTAGGCTTCAGTAATGCTGTTAATTTGACGGACGGCTTGGATGGCTTGGTTGCCGGTCAAACAACAATTTCATTTGGCACTTACGCGATTATCGCGGCACATGACGGTCGGACTGATGTTTTGATCGTTTGTTTGGTGACGATCGGTGCCATGCTTGGTTTCTTGATGTTCAATCACAAACCTGCTCAGATTTTTATGGGTGATCTTGGATCATTAGCGCTGGGTGGCATGTTGGCAGTGGTTGCTATCTTGCTGCATCGCGAATGGTCATTGTTGTTGATTGGGATTATTTATGTCACCGAAACAGCCAGCGTGATTTTGCAGGTGGGTTCTTTTAAGTTAACCGGCAAAAGAATCTTTCTCATGTCACCTATTCATCATCATTTTGAAATGAAGGGCTGGTCTGAGTGGCAAATTGATCTGACGTTCTGGTTGGTCGGGCTAATTGGCAGTGGCATCTATTTAGCATTTTTTCTTTAAAATTAAGGCATAAGCAAAGAAGGATAAATCGTGAAGAATATTTCGGATTATCGCAATAAAAAAGTGCTTGTTTTGGGATTAGCGAAAAGTGGCGTGAATGCGGCACGCCTATTACATAAGTTGGGCGCTTTAGTGACAGTCAATGACAAACAACAATTTGACGACAACAAAGACGCTCAGGAACTGCTTGCAGACGGTATGCGGGTCATTACCGGCAGGCATCCGGTTGAGCTCTTAGACGAGCATTTCGAGTTGATGGTCAAAAATCCTGGCATTCCTTACAGTAATCCGATGGTTAAGCGGGCTGAGGCGTTACATATGCCAATTATCACTGAACCCGAGTTGGCTTATCAGGTTTCGGAAGCTCAATGGATCGGGATTACTGGGACAAACGGTAAAACGACCACAACCACGCTGATTGGCTTGATGTTGAATCAGCAGCGGCCACATCATGCATTTGATGCGGGCAATATTGGCATTCCCGTTAGTCAAGTCGCTCAAAAAGTCGGCAAAGACGATACGATTGTGGCTGAGTTGTCGAGTTTTCAACTGTGCGGCATCAAAACGTTGCATCCACATATTGCCGTTCTAACGAATATTTATGAAGCTCATCTGGATTGGCATGGCAACCGGGCAAATTATGTTGCGGCCAAAATGCGAATTACCATGAATCAAACACCAGACGACTATTTCATCATGAACTGGGATTTGCCAGAAATGCATGAGTTGGCGAAACAGAGCAAGGCACAAATCGTCCCGTTCTCAAGAAAGAACGCGGAAGGCGCTCGAGCTCAGTTAATCGATGGTTGGCTGACGTTTGATGGCGATCGGATTATGAAGGCCAGCGAGATGCAGATCCCCGGCTTACATAATATCGAAAATGCGTTAGCTGCCATCGCTGCCGTGAAACTCGAAGGGGTCGGTGACGATGCTATTCGCGAAGTGCTGCGAACATTCTCCGGGGTTAAACATCGGATTCAATATCTAGAAACCATTGATGGCCGCCGGGTCTACAACGATTCAAAAGCGACTAACGTTGAGGCAGCCACCGTTGCCTTGAATGCATTCGACCAACCGATTGTCTGGCTGGCAGGTGGTTTGGATCGCGGATTGCCAATGGATGCACTGACACCACTGGTTAAGAAACACGTTAAGAGCATGGTTGTTTTTGGTCAAACAGCACCCTTGATGGCCAAGATTGCTAAAGATGCCGGGGTACCAGTTCAAACGACTGAGAATGTGATGACTGCGGTGCCACTTGCCTATGAAGTCAGTCGCCCTGGTGATGTCATCTTACTTTCGCCAGCGGCCGCAAGTTGGGACCAATATCCTAATTTTGAAGTTCGCGGCGATGATTTCATTAAAGCTGTCAATCAATTAAAAGCAACAGTCGAAAGTGGGGATAAGTAAATGCGGCTGGTGATCTCTGGAGGCGGCACTGGTGGCCACATTTATCCGGCACTGGCGTTGATTGAAGCCTTAAAAGCGGAAGGAAAACTTGACGATGTGCTTTACGTTGGCACGAAAAGGGGCTTGGAAAGTCGGATTGTACCAGCGACCGGACTTAAGTTTGCGACGCTCGATTTGCAAGGCTTCAAGCGAAGTCTATCGTTAAGTAATTTCACAACAGTCCGGAAATTTCTTGGTAGCTTGGGTGAAGCGAAAAAATTGCTACAGGATTTTCAACCTGATATTGTGGTTGGTACCGGTGGCTATGTTTCCGGTGCCATCTTATTTGCCGCGACACGATTGCATATTCCAACCGTGATTCATGAATCCAATTCGGTGGCTGGGGTGACGAACAAGTTTCTGAGTCATTTCGTTGATCGCGTGGCCATCGTTTTTCCTGAAGTTGCTAAGGCTTTTCCAGCCGATAAAGTGGTGGTGACAGGGAATCCGCGGGCCCAACAAGTTGCTGGTTTGAAGCCGAACGATCGGCTCCGTGATTTCGGCCTTGATCCGCATATTCGTACTTTGTTAGCCTTTGGTGGTTCTCGTGGGGCGCCACGGATTAATGATGCGGTTGTGGCGGCCTTGCCGATTTGGGCGAAAGCAGATTTTCAAGTGCTGTTTGCCACTGGCCGGACGCATTACGATCAAATTAAGGCTAAATTGCCTGATTTACCAGCGACAATCAAAGTGGTCCCGTACATTGATGATATGCCATCCATTTTACCGGATATCGGGTTATTGATCAGTCGGGCAGGGGCGACGACTTTGGCAGAAATCACGGCGCTTGGGATTCCGGCAGTTCTGATTCCCAGTCCCAATGTGACTCATCATCATCAATTTTTAAATGCCCAAAGTCTAACGAAACAAGGGGCAGCGATCACAATTACAGAAGATGAATTAGACAATCATTTTCCACGTCGGGTTGTGACCTTGATGGAAGATGACGAAAAACGTGCCGCAATGGCTAAGGCATCAAAAAAATTAGGTGTCCCAGATGCAAGTGATCAATTGATCGCAGTGATGACGACGCTACTTTCGAAACGTAGGTGATAACTTTGGCTTGGCCCCGAAAAAAGAAACCGCAACCTGACCCGCTGACACCGTGGCAGCAATACCAGGCGCGCCAGCAGCAGACGCCGCGACATGATCGGCGCCAGAAGCCAAAATTGAATGTCGATCTGCCGAAAGTACAGAACTTACGGCGGCGTAAGCTGGTTAGAAACCTCACGTTGATTTTGCTCCCCCTGCTGATATTGCTGGGGGTTTTTGGCTATTTTGCTAGTCCGCTATCCAAGGTTGGGCTTGTGAGTGTGCAGGGTGTGCGGACCGTGCCTGATCAGCAGGTGATTAATGCCACAAAATTGTCGGATGATGATTTGATGTTAAGCGTTATATTGCATAAAAAAGTGATCGCTCAACGTGTTCAAGATTCTTTACCAGAAATTAAACAAGCGAGTCTGACGTTTACCGGCTTGAATCATATTGTTATCAAAACCAGCGAGTATGAGACGATCGGTTACGTCTATCAGAAGCATACTTATCACAAGATTTTGATAACCGGTAAAGTGCTGAAGAACGGGACGCAGACGCCAGTTGACACTTACCCTGTTTTTTCCGGCTTTACAGCGAAGGAATTGCCGCAGATGATTTCCTTGCTGCAGCAGTTTCCGAAGGCCATTCAGCGAGACATTTCCGAAATTGATGCTAGCCGTGGTGACGCAAATCCTTACCAGATCTCGATGAACATGAACGACGGTTATCGCGTGATTGCCGATTCGCGAACAATTGCTAACAAAATCAAGTATTATCCGGCAATTGTTTCACAGGTTAAGAAAAAAGGTGTTATCGATTTAGAAGTTGGGGCATTTTGGCGGGCATACTCAAGTGCGGAAAAGTCGTCAAACGACTGATTTTGTAAGGTTTGTTTTCTCAAGGCAAATCGAGTGTGTTACACTGATAATGGCACCATTCAATTATGAAATTAACCTATTAAACGTTACACAAGGAGGTTCCCGATACATGGATAATCAAGGTATTTACGTTGGACTTGATATCGGAACCACCTCAATAAAAGTCATTGTTGCCGAAACAGTAAAGGGACAAATGAATGTTATTGGTGTGGGAAGTCAGCGATCGGAAGGCGTGAGCCGCGGGGTGATCGTTGATATCGATAAGGCAGTTGCCGTCATTCGTGCGGCCGTTGCCCAAGCTGAAGACAAGGCAAATATCAAGATCGATCGGGTCGTTGCTGGCATTCCCGCCAACATGCTGCAGATTGAACAAGTTTCCGGGATGATCGCGGTCGGTGAAGAGAATAAAGAAATTTCCGACAACGATGTTCGCAGCGTGGCAGCGGCAGCATTGGTCCGCAACTTACCACCAGAGCGTGAAACATTATCATTAGTCCCGACCGAGTTTATCGTAGATGGTTTTGATGATATTAAAGATCCGCGTGGTATGTTGGGCGTTCGGCTTGAGATGCGTGGCATCATGTTAACTGTTCCTAAGACCGTGATTCATAACACGAAGAAAGCCATTGAAAAGGCGGGTCTTCGAGTTGGCGGTTTGGTGATTTCGCCTTTGGCCATTGGTCGTTTGGCCTTAACCGATGGTGAACAAGATTTTGGCACCGTTTTGATTGACATGGGTGGTGGTCAAAGCACCGCTGCCGTGATCCATGACCGTAAGCTTAAGTTTACGTCGGTGGATCAAGAAGGCGGCGAGTATATCACTAAGGATATTTCAGTTGTCCTCAACACGAGTTTTACGGACGCTGAGAAACTCAAGCGTGAGTATGGCAATGCTGATTCACTGGCAACGAGTGAGGAAGAGACTTTTCCTGTAACGGTTGTTGGCAAACACGAGCCAGCGATGATCTCTGAAAAATACCTTTCCGAGATTATCGAGGCGCGAGTGGCGCAAATCTTTAAACGTCTGAACAAAGCGTTGGACGCTGTTAATGCGCTTGATTTACCCGGCGGCATTGTGATTACTGGCGGCACTACGGCGTTGCCAGGCGTGACGGAATTGGCTCAGGACATTTTCGGCCGACCGGTCAAACGGTTTATTCCCGATGATATGGGGTTGCGTCACCCATCGTTTACTGAAGGGCTTGCCCTTATCAAATATGCTGCCCAGATGACAGATATTGAAATGCTGGTCTCCAGCGTCTTGCCGACACCATTCATGGTTGATGGCGCCGATGTCCGTCCACAACCACAAAGTAAGCAGCCAGAGCAACCGGCTGCCGCTGTGGACCAAGGCAATCAGCGATTACTTAAGCGCAAGCAGGAAAAACAACCGGATAAACCAAAATCCAAGGAACCTTCAGCATTACGCCGGTTCTTTGGCAATTTCTTTGAATAAATCTCGATCCTAGGAGGAACACGAATGGATTTTCAAATGGACGCACAAAATGAAAAAGGCGCCAACATTAAAGTAATCGGTGTCGGCGGTGCAGGCGGCAATGCGATTAATCGCATGATCGCCGAAGATGTTAAAGGTGTTGAGTTCATTGCGGCGAACACTGATTTGCAGGCTTTGAATGCCAGCAACGCTGAAACCAAGATCCAACTCGGGCCTAAATTGACCCGCGGCCTAGGTGCCGGTTCCAATCCGGAGATCGGGCAAAAGGCTGCTGAAGAAAGCGAAGAAGCCATCGGTGCTGCGCTGCAAGGTGCAGATATGATTTTTGTTACCGCTGGTATGGGCGGTGGTTCTGGCACAGGAGCAGCGCCGATTGTTGCCAAAATTGCCAAAGACCAAGGTGCCTTGACTGTCGGCGTGGTTACCCGTCCCTTTACTTTTGAAGGCCCTAAGCGCGCAAAGAATGCGACAGAGGGCATTGCACAACTGAAAGAGCATGTGGATACCTTGGTGATTATTGCCAACAACCGTCTACTTGAGATTGTCGACAAGAAGACGCCGATGCTTGAAGCGTTCCATGCTGCTGATAATGTGTTACGCCAAGGTGTTCAAGGTATTTCCGATCTAATCACCAGCCCTGGTTACGTTAACTTGGACTTTGCCGACGTGAAAACAGTCATGGCTAACCAAGGATCTGCTTTGATGGGGATTGGGAGTGCTACGGGTGAAAACCGTACCGTTGAAGCGACTAAGAAAGCCATCTCAAGTCCACTGCTTGAAGTAAATATTAGCGGTGCCAAGCAGGTACTGTTAAACATCACTGGCGGCCCAGATTTAAGCTTGTTCGAAGCTCAAGATGCTTCCCAGATTGTTGCCGACTCGGCTAAAGATGATGTTAATATCATCTTCGGGACATCCATCAACGAGGAACTTGGCGATGAAGTCGTCGTGACGGTCATTGCGACAGGGATCGAAGAAGATCCCCGTCAGGAACCTTCACGTCGCAACGTTGCTAAGAACCGTACAACGGATCAAGATAATCAAGGCGGCGGTTATCGCCCAGCCTATGCTGATAGTGACGCCAGCGAGAATCGGCAGGCAAAAAGCGATGATCCGTTTGGCAACTGGGACTTGCGGCGTGAACCAAGCAAGCGTCAGGCACCAAGCGGCGATGATATGAGCAACGCTAAGAAAAAAGATTTCGACATTTTTGAAAATCAAACTAACGCAGACGATGCTGGCGGCGATGATCAGCCACCATTCTTCAAGCGTCGGCGTCAATAGTCAGGAGGTCATGATACATGGCGTTTGAAAAGTTAGGCGAAAAATTTAGCAACTTCTTTGCCATGGACAATGAAGATGATTATCAAGACCAAGAAGACGAACAGGCGCAACAACCCGCACCAGAACAACCGGTGGACAATCATTATCGCAGCAACAAGGTGGTTTCAATGGCAACGCCCGCTGGTAAGACAGCGAAGATCGTGGTTTATGAACCGCGAGTGTACTCTGATGCCAAAGAAATCGGGTCGCATTTATTGAACAATCGGGCGGTTGTCATTAACTTTGATCGCATCGGCTCCGATGATGCGACGCGCATTGTCGATTTTTTGACAGGCACTGTGTTCGCCATTAATGGTGAGATTAAACGGGTGGGCGAGTCGATTTTCCTCGTGACCCCTGCTAACTTTGAAATTGATGGGTCACTCGCCAGCACCATTGACTCTGACGGTTTGAACCTTTCTTCGCAACATTAACGAGGTGTCAAGTGTTCAATTTACTCAATGCAATCTATCAGGTGGGCAGTTGGGCAATTTACCTTTATATCATCATGGTCTTCATTTACATTTTGATATCTTGGTTTCCCAATGCTCAAGGCTCAGCACTGGATCGCTTTTTAAGCAGATTTGTTGATCCGTTTCTGAGCATCTTTCAGCGATTCATCCCACCATTGGCTGGGATTGATTTTTCACCAATCCTAGCATTCTTTGTACTTTCACTTATTAAAATGGCTTGGACGAAATTATTTATCATGTTAGTCCAGAAGCTTGTAATCGGGTGACAACTTATGGATGCCATCTATCAGCATTTTCGAAAAGATGAAGCGGCACTGATCGACCATTTTGCGGAACTAATTGAAACCGCACGAACGGAGTACCGGCCAGTGCTGACAGACTTTACAGATCCACGTCAACGGTTGATTGCGACCAGTTTAGTAAGCGCCGATGACGATATTAAGCTCGTACATTTTGGCGGGTATCCCCGCGCTGAGCGGCAACGAATCATTTTTGCACCGAGCTATTTCTCAGCAACGGCGGTTGATTTTGATATTCGGTTGTTACAGATCATTTATCCGGAGAAATTCGCCGAACTGCACCATAGTACAGTGCAAGGCACCCTATTGAACGCAGGCCTTGATCGTGATGTTTTCGGTGACATTATCACGGATGGTGACATTTGGCAGTTCTTTGTGGCCGCACACATGCAGGATTGGGTCACAAGCAATGTTGATAAAATCGGGCGCGTGGGTGTTCATTTCACTGAACATCCGCTGGCGGATTATGTGACACCGGAAAATGACTGGGAGCCGCTCAATTTTTCAGTCAGTGCTTTACGCTTGGATACAGTTGTGGCCCACGGCTTTAACATCTCGCGTCAACGTGCCAAAACCTTAATTCAAGGCGGTAAGGTGCGTCTTAACTTTGGTGAATCGGATGCACCGGATGCTGAAATTGCAACATCAGATATTATCTCTGTTCGAGGGTTTGGCCGCTTGCGGCTTGATGAGATTCTTGGAGAGAGTAAAAAAGGTAAACTAAGGGTCTCAGCGGCTGTGATTCATAAGTAGTCACACCGCCGAGTTCAACAATGTCCCAGAAAACGAATTGATGAGGAGGACTATCAATGGCTTTGAGTCCACTAGACATTCACAATAAAGAATTTAGCAGCAAAATGCGCGGCTATGATAAGGACGAGGTCAATGACTTCCTTGCCCAGATCGTTAAAGATTATAGTGGCTTGATCAAGGACAACGAGGGCCTGAAAAAAGAATTGGCAGATGCCAAGGAAAAGGTTCAGTACTTCACGGATATGAAGGAAGCCTTGAATCAATCGATTATTGTCGCTCAGGAAAGTGCTGAAAAGGTTAAAAATAGCGCGCATCAGGAAGCTGATTTGATTAAACAGCAGGCGCAGCAGGATGGTCAGGCTATTTTGAGCAAGGCCAAAGCAGATGCTGACCAGAAGTTGCATCAAGCTCAAGCTCAAACGGAACAAACCTTGCACGATGCCGCATTGAAACGTCAGAATATCTCTGTCCAAACTGAAGACCTCAAGCGACAAAGCCGGGTCTTCCGCCAACGTCTGCAAGTGATGTTGGAGTCACAGCTTGAAGTTGTGAAGAGTCCAGAGTGGAAGGAATTGCTTTCCAGTTCACCTGAAGCTGCCGATACGACCGATCCGAGTCAAGATTCGCTTGACAATGCCCACGAGGGTTTCGTAAACTCAGAGGGAGCAGTTTCCGGCGCTGATGGTACCTATACTGAGATCATTTTCCCAGATGATCAAAGTGGCGCACCAGCCTCGCAAGCAGCAGCAGATACACCGGCTAGTTCGGCGGCGGCTGAGTCAGAATCGACAAATGACAGTACCAATGATTCTGAGTCTGCAACCGATCATGATGCTCAATAACGTATGAACACGCGTCGTTTGGTGGTTCCCTTTGCAGCGAGTCAGGAAGTAGGTGTGAGCCTGACAAGTACCGCTGAACGATATCAGTTCACAGTTGTCCTGCCGAAGTTGGTAAGCGGGACCGGTTGATCACCGTTAGTCAATCACTGAGGGGGACTTGTTCCCTGAAGTTAGGTGGTACCACGTTTGCTCGTCCTAATATTAGGGCGGGCTTTTTTGATTTCAATTAATAAAGGAGCGGGTCACGTGAAAATTAAAGATACCTTGAACATGGGTAAAACCAGTTTCCCAATGCGCGCTGGTTTACCGAAGAATGAACCGATTTGGCAGAAAAAGTGGGATGAGGACCACGTCTATGAGCAACGCCAAAAATTAAATGAAGGCAAGCCAACGTTTATGCTACATGATGGCCCGCCATTTGCGAATGGCAATATTCATATGGGTCACGCCTTGAATAAGATCAGTAAAGATATTATTGTTCGCTACAAATCCATGAATGGCTTCCGGGCGCCTTACGTTCCTGGTTGGGATACTCACGGGTTGCCGATTGAACAGCAACTAGCGAAACAAGGTGTGAAGCGCAAGGAAATGTCGATGACCGATTATCGTGAACTTTGTCGGCAGTTTGCCATGCAGGAAATCGACAAACAGCGCACTGACTTCAAACGCCTAGGCGTGATGGGTGACTGGGAACATCCTTACATTACGCTGCAGCATCATTATGAAGCCAGTGAAATTCGGGTTTTTGGTGCCATGGCGAAAAAGGGCTACATCTATCATGGCTTGAAGCCGGTTTACTGGTCATGGTCATCTGAATCGACTCTGGCGGAAGCCGAGATTGAATATCACGATGATAAATCACCATCCATTTACGTCGCCTTTAAAGTGGTGGATGGCAAGGGCTTACTTGACACTGATACCTATCTGGTCATCTGGACCACCACACCTTGGACCATTCCGGCTAACTATGGGATTACGGTTAATCCGCGGTTCGATTACGTTCAGGTTCAAGTTGGCGACAAAAAGTACGTGGTTGCTGCCGAATTACTTGATCGCGTAGCTGAAGAAATTGGCTGGGAAAATCCGAAGATCCTGAAAACCTTTAAGGGCACGGATATGGATAAAATGACTGCTCAGCATCCTTTATATGATCGCACGAGTCTTGTCATGAATGCTGATCATGTCACGTTGGATGCTGGGACTGGACTTGTCCATACAGCGCCTGGTCATGGGGAAGATGACTACAAAGTCGGGGTTAAATACGGCTTGCCTGTCGTCTCAGTGGTTGATGCCAAAGGTTACATGAATGAATATGCGCCTGGTTTTGAAGGTGTCTTTTATGATGATGCCAACAAGCAGATCACCCAAGCACTGGCTGATAAAGGCGCCCTGCTGAAGCTTGATTTCTTCACCCATAGCTATCCGCATGACTGGCGGACAAAGAAGCCGGTTATTTTCCGGGCAACGACACAATGGTTTGCGTCAATTGATGCATTCCGTGATCAGATTCTAAAGGCTATTGATACGGTTGACTTTAAGCCGAGCTGGGGCAAGACACGGCTGTACAATATGATTCGTGATCGTGGCGATTGGGTTATTTCCCGTCAGCGCGCATGGGGCGTGCCGTTGCCGATCTTCTATGCTGAAGATGGCGAACCGATTATTGAAGAAGAGACGATTAATCACGTTGCTGATCTGTTCGGAAAATATGGCTCAAATGTGTGGTTCGAACGAGAGGCGAAAGACTTGTTGCCAGAAGGCTATACGAATCCTCATAGTCCGAATGGTCAATTCACCAAAGAAAAAGACATCATGGATGTGTGGTTCGATTCCGGTTCCTCTCATCAGGCTGTTTTGGCGGCTCGTCCAGAGCTCAGTTTCCCAGCTGATTTGTATTTGGAAGGGTCTGATCAGTATCGCGGCTGGTTTAATTCCAGTTTGATCACCAGCGTTGCTGCCACTGGGGTCGCACCTTATCGCGGTATTTTGTCGCAAGGTTTCACCTTGGACGGCAAAGGACGCAAGATGAGTAAGAGCCTAGGTAACACGATTGTCCCGGCCACGATTGAAAAGCAGTTTGGGGCTGAAATCATCCGGCTGTGGGTCGCAACGGTTGACTCTTCCTCTGATGTGCGAGTTTCTGTAGACAACTTTGCCCAAACTTCTGAAGCTTATCGAAAGATTCGAAATACGATGCGGTTTATGGTAGCTAACACAGGCGACTTCGATCCTGAAAAAGATACGGTTGCTTATGATGAACTTGGATCAGTTGATCGTTACATGATGGTTCGCTTAAACCAAATCATCAAGCAAGTCAAAACAGCTTATGATGCGTATGATTTTGCGACCGTCGAAAAGACTATCAGCAGTTTCCTTGTCAATGATCTGAGTGCTTTCTATTTGGATGTCGCTAAAGATGTTGTGTACATCGAGGCGAAAGATGATGCTAAGCGACGTGGGATGCAAACCGTGATGTTTGCCGCCTTATTGGCCCTCACTAAGTTGATCACGCCGATTCTGCCGCATACAGCAGAAGAAGTTTGGCCATATCTCAAGCAGCCAGAAGCCTATGCTGCTTTGGCTGATATGCCAGAAGCAGAACAGTTTGATGATGAAAGCCAATTGTTAGATATCTGGTCAGGCTTTATGGACTTCCGTTCTGAAGTGCAAAAGGCTTTGGAACTTGCTCGTGACAACAAAGTTATCGGGAAGTCGCTTGAAGCTGCAGTCACAGTTTATCCTTCTGAACCTGTTCGCGATATGCTGGATGACGTCGATGCCAATGTGATGCAGCTTTTGATCACAAGTCACTTCGAAATTGCGCCTGCAACTACAAAGGCACCGGCCGATGCCGAACAGTTTGATGACATGGCTGTTGTTGTAAAACATGCTGACGGCGAAGTTTGCCCACGCTGCCGAATGGTGCGTACAGATATTGGTACAGATCCAAAGTTGCCGCAATTGTGCAGCCGATGTGCAGCTATCGTTGAGGCTAATTTCCCAGATGCTGTCACTAACGGGTTTGATAAGTAGGCGGGTGAAGACATGCAAGGACGCGTTAAAAACTTTAACGTTGACAAAGGCTATGGCTTTATTGAAGCTGAGGGGCAACCGGATATATTCGTTCACTTTTCGGCGATTAATGAACCGGGATTTAAAAGTCTGACGCCCGGTGAAACGGTTGATTTCGTTATTGTTGAAGGGCCTCGGGGTCCACAAGCAGCGAATGTGACGGTTCATCGGTCTGAGGATGGTACACCGCAATAGACTTTTTGATGCCCCGTTGTCGGCTGGCGACAGGGCGCTTACGTAAACTCTAGACAGTAAAAAAACACCGCGAGATCAAATCGCGGTGTTTTTGTATACAGCATTCAGTTTTTGTGGTGCAAGTTTTTAGACTTAAATTACTTGTTGATTTCTTCAATCTTACCGTCATGCGTACGGGCAACGGTCATCTGAGTAACGGGGATGTAACCGAGCTTTGGTACCAATGTCTTTTGGACATTCTTTGACTGAATATAATTGATGAAAGCTGCTGTGGAGGCGTTTGGTTTGCCTTTGGTGTACATATGTTCATAGGCCCAAATCTTCCAAGTGTTGGTGGTCACATTCTTGTCCGTTGGTTGGACATGATTAAGGGCAAGCTTTTGAACACCGTCTTTAATTGCTGAGAAGGCGAGATAGCTGATGGCACCCGGTGTTGTTGAAACCATCTGATAAACAGTACCGCTAGAATCTTGTTCCTGACTGGTTTTAACTTTATTTGTCTTGATCCCGAACTGTTCGAACGTTGCTCGTGTCCCGGAACCTTGTGCGCGGTTAATCAATACGATGGCCTGATCTTTACCACCAACTTCTTTCCAGTTAGTGATCTTGCCTTGGAAAATATCAACTAATTGCTGCGTGGAGATGTTTTTGACGCCGGCGTCCTTGTTGACAACTGGCGCAATCGCAACAACGGCTACCTGATGGTCAACCAGATCATCAGCTTTCAAATCAGATTTTTCTTGGGCAAAAATGTCTGAATTACCGATTGTAACTGAACCGGCTGCAACTTGACTCAAACCGGCGCCTGAACCACCACCTTGCACGGTGATTTCTGCCTTAGGATTGTCTGTTTGATATTGCTTAGCTGCCTGTTCAACCAAAGGCTGTAAAGCTGTTGAACCAACTGCCAAAATCTTGCTCTGCTTGATTGGGGCAGAGCTGGATTTGCTTGAACTGCTGGCGGATTTGGACCCGCAGCCTGCCAATACTAAGGTGGCGGCTAAGGCCACGGTCAAACCGACGAACAATTTCGAATGCTTCATTACTTTTCCCTCCAATACTTGAATAACCTAAGCATAAGGTTGCTGTGTAAAGACTTCGCCACGTTGCTGTAAAGAATACGTTTTACTTTTGTAAAGGCTGTAACGGTTCCTTTGAAATGCCGACAACACTCGGCGTATAATGACGCAGATAGGCTTTATTAAAGGAGCGGAACACGTGAAAAATTACATTGAGGACAAAAATGTTCAGAAAAATCGGTGGTGGATCCTAACTGCCATCGGAATGTTTACAATTATGTCGACGCTAGATGGGTCAATTGTCAACATTGCTTTACCAGTGATGAGTCGCGATTTACATATTCCAATGAATCAAGCGGAGTGGGTGGTTTCGATTTATCTGATGATGATCTGTGGTTTGTTGCTGTTTTTTGGCCGGCTAGGTGATTCAATTGGCAAAATCAAAGTTTTCCGAGTTGGGATGGTGCTATTCTTAATTGGTTCGCTTTTTGCCGGTTTCAACAATAGTCTTGCCTTGTTGCTTGCTGCGCGAATTGTTCAAGCTACTGGTGCATCTATGACCATGGCGAACAATAATGGGATCGTAACGGAGATTTTTCCAATGAATGAGCGCGGTCGCGCCTTGGGTCTGATCGGTTCCTTTGTGTCGATTGGCGCAATTGCTGGTCCTGGGATTGGTGGTTTGATTTTAGGCCAGTTGCCTTGGGGGTATATTTTTTGGATCAATATTCCGATTGGGATTGTCGCTTTGATCCTCGGAACAATTGTTTTGCCAAAAGATCTACCCAGCAGGCGCGTGCCGATTGATTGGGCTGGTTTTGTGACGTTTCTAGTCTTGATTTTGTCCCTTTTTATGGGGATCTTTTTGGGACAAGAACGCGGCTTTACCGATCCCTTCATTCTTGGGCTGTTTGCATTAGCTATCGTGGCGTTCGCTGCCTTTGTTCATATTGAAAATCATAAAACCGATCCATTGGTCAGCTTCAAGATTTTTCAAAACAGTGCGTTTACCCTGAGTTTGTTGTCTGCGTTTTTTATTTTCGTCACGAACTTTTTCTTCAACGTCATTTCGCCGTTTTATCTTCAGAATGCGCGGGGATTATCACCAGAAAAAGCTGGGTACTTATTGATGATTTTTCCGATTGTGCAAGTGATCGTGGCTCCGGTGGCGGGTAGCATTGCTGATCGCATCGGTCCTTATCGCATCACAATGGTAGGGTTGTTGATCATTGTTGCCAGTCAGATTGGGTATGCTTTCTTCAATTTGCAGACATCGTTTATGTTTGTTGCATTGATGATCGGCTTAGTTGGATTTGGCAATGGGCTGTTTCAAGCACCAAATAATACTGTGGTGATGTCGAGTGTGCCGACCCGTGATTTAGGAATTGCTGGCGGTATGAATGCGTTGGCGCGTAATTTAGGAATGGTCGTCGGCATCTCAACGGCCACCACAGTGCTGTTTTCTTCCATGAGTCATACTGCTGGGAAAAAAGTAACCACTTATCTGACTGGGCAACCGGACATTTTCATTTCTGGTATGCATGTTTCTTTTTGGGTTGCGACGGGGTTGTGCATACTAGCGGTGGCTTTAACCGGCTATCGCATGTGGCAGGTACGTCATGAGACAGCTGTCTAAGTGAAAGACATAAAAAAAGCATCCCTGCTTTTTAGTTTCATTGCGGGGATGCTTTTTTAATTGGCGAAGTGTTTTTATAGCAGATAACTGACTGATCAGTTGTCTGGTGTGACGTCTTTGGGGCCTTGATGACTCATATCACCGTGCGTATAATTTAGCAGTTGTTCCTTCAGTTCGCCTTCCATTTGAACCAGTTGCTTTTCGGCATTTTGGCGTTTAACCCGACCGTCTTGTTGAATCTGCAAGGTCTGTTTTAAAGTGTCAATCAAGTCGTTTTGTGTTTGCGTTAACGTCTCAATATCGACAACACCGCGTTCATTTTCCTTCGCAGTTTCAATCGAACTGATCTTCAACATGTCACTGTTCTTCTTTAACAGGTCATTGGTGGTTTGCGAGACTTGTCGCTGGGCCGTGACAGCATCTTTTTGCCGCAACAAGGTGAGGGCGATGGCCACTTGATTTTTCCACAGTGGGATCGCTGTGTTGATGCTGGCTTGAATTTTTTCGGCCAAAGCCTGATTCGTGTTTTGAATCAGGCGAATCTGGGGTGCTTGTTGAATGGTAATTTGTCGAGCCAATTGCAGATCGTAAGCACGTTTATCCAAACGTGACGCGAATTGTTTCAGATCATTGACTTGCTGAATTGCCATTTGGTCATTGGCTGCTTCGGCTGCTTTCACCGCTTCAGGAATGGTTTTGTCATTGAGTTCACGCAACTTAAGATTGGCCGCTTCAATATAAATATTTAGAGCATCAAAATAAGCTTTGTTTTGATCATATAATTCGTCTAACAGCTTGTTATCATTGAGTAACCCGCGTTGTGATGTTTCAAGGCGATTGGCAATCGTATCAATTTGAGCACCGATCTTTTGATACTTCGCAGTGATTTCATAGATTGATCGCTTGACACGGCCAAATAATTTGCGGAAAATATTATTATTTTCAGCTTTTAATTCGTCTGGGTTAGCCTCGTTCAATCTCGTCATGAGACTTGTCAAGGCATCACCGACTGCGCCGGTATCCTGACTTTGAACTTTAGTTAACATGTTTTGTGAAAAGACGCCAAGTTGTTTTTGGGCATCAGCGCCATAATTCAAAACAGTTTCGCCTTTCGTCACATCGATTTTGCTGGCTAATTCTTGTGCTTTTGCTTCTTGTTCAGCACTTAGTTTTGGTCTCGCTGTAGCCGCTGCTTGAACAGCCTCAGCCGAATTGTTGTTGGTCATTGAAGCTTCTGACGTGCTGAAAGGATCGGCCAATAAATCATCTGTCAGATTGGTTTGTTTGTCATCATTCACATTATTCACTCCGTTTCATGCGCCTTATCTGGATCAAGGTGTTTTTTGGCAAGACGAACATCGCTATCGAGATCATCAAGATCATCTTTAATGAAAGCTTGATAGTCTGACTTGATTTTGCCTGCCATAGAAGTCATGGTCGAAAATGCTTTGCCTAAGGTTTCGTACGTATCTGCCGTCTTAACCTCGTGATGCGTAATCTGGGCATATTTTTGCATCAGATCCAGTAAATTAGGTACCTGCTGATAAACGAACGTGCCGGCATCGGTTAAGCGTTGTGGTGCTTGAACAAGTGCCTCAAAATAGGCATGCAGCAGGTCAACCAAATCGGTATTTAATGTGAGCGCACGCAACTTTGGTACTTCTTTTGTGAGTGCCTCGATAGTCCGAATTTGTTCGGCAAGATCGGCCATTGTTTTTCTAAAAAGTTTGATTTCCTCATCACTTAAACCGGATGCAGCATAATGTTCAGCCATCTTCGGATCAAGTGACGGGAGACTGGTTGATTTTGGCTTAGGCCGGCTTAGTTCACCGATATAGCGGGCGAAGGCAAAGACCACACCAATGGACAAGGCGATCACCCAACGTCCGGACAGTGCACCTATTGCCGCACCCATGGCGGCCCAGAGTATAATTCGCCATATGCGAATACGTTTGCTTGTGGCCACGAGATCACTTCCTCTTTCGTTTGCATTTAGTGTAGCACAACCCCGCGGCTTGACTATCAGCCGGAAGTTGGATATTAGTAATTATTTTATTAAGGATGCACGGTTGTAGGTTGGCTGGTGTAAGCTGATAATTAGGGTTGTTTGGCCATTTTGAAGCTTTAGAGGCGAGCATGGACTCGCGCGGTTAGAAACCAGCACTTAAACGGGTTTAGGCGGTGATGACCATTTTTTGGTCATGATGGCCGGGGTCCTTATGTGAAGATTTCTGCGCCTGCGAATGCAGTTAAGGAGGGAAAATCAAGTGGACGAAGAACCGATCGCTCAGCAACGCGTTTTTACTGGGCAATTAATTGCTGTGGATGAACTCACAGTTAAGTTGCCAAACAACACAACCGCACAGCGAGAAATTGTACGCGCCCAACCGGCTGCTGGTGTTTTGGCCTTAAAAGACGACAAGGCGCTGTTTGTCAGCCAGTTTCGATCAACAATCGGTCAGATGACATTAGAGATTCCAGCAGGTAAAATCAATCAAGGAGAAGCACCACTCACAGCTGCACGCCGGGAATTAAATGAAGAAACCGGCATGACGGCGATGAAGTGGCAACCTTTGGCGAGTTACTTTCAGTCACTAGGTTTTTCTGATGCGACCATGGCTTTGTTTCTGGCCAGCGAGCTGCATTTGGCAACCAATCAATTGCATCAGGATCCGGATGAGTTCGTCAAAGGCGAATGGTTGACACTGCCAGAAGCTTGGCAAGCAGTTGATGACGGTCGCATCTGCGATAGCAAAACCTTGCTGGCTTTACTTTATTGGCAGCAGCAAGGAATAGGAGCGTGAACCGGCTTGGTATATAAGAGGTCGTAAGTATGATGGTCATTTTTTGACGAGTGCAATGATGATCCTTATCCGCAGGCTTCTGGCTTGGCAAACGCGTTAAAGGAGGGCAACATGGCGGAAGTTAACACGCGCAAAGCATATCGTGAGGCACAGGAAAAAGAACAACACGCGGCGCGCGCCCGCGAGGCCAAACGAGTTGAAGTTGAAAAAGACTATGCTCGCAAATCCAAAGGCAAACCCGAAATCAAGAATGCCCGTTTTGACGAAGTGACCTTCAGGAAGGTCAACAGTCTCAAAAAAAGATTGAATTGGGCCATCGGGATTGTCTTTGGCTTGTTGGTGATTGTTTTTCTGGTACTCTATTTTGGGTAAGCTAGCTATTCTTGGCACTTACCAGAAATGGTTACTGTAGCGCAAGCGCAGTGGAAGAAAGTTGATTCACTCATATTATAGAAGAAAGAACGGAGCGATATTTTGATAAAAGTCGGCGTTATTTGTGCCATGGAAGAAGAAATCAGGACCTTACTGGCCAAACAGACTCAGCAACATGAAACGGTGATTGCCAGTCAACATTATTTTGAGGGCCAAATTGACGGGATTGATGTGATTTTGGTTCAGTCTGGTATTGGCAAGGTTCAAGCGGCCATGACGGCGGCTTTGTTGTTGGGAACTTTTAAACCGGATGTTGTGATTAACACCGGAAGTGCCGGTGGTATTGGTCAAGGTCTGGCGATCGGTGATATTGTTATTTCGAGCGGGGTTGCGTATCATGATGTGGATGCAACGGCTTTTGGTTACTTACCAGGGCAGTTGCCGCAACAGCCGCAAATTTTTGAAGCCGATTTAGACTATGTGGCTAAAATTCAGGCGGCAGCCAGCACAACCGGTTTAACGTCAAAGGTTGGTCTCATTGTGACAGGCGACAAGTTTGTTAACGGTCAGGATGCGATTGCGGCAATTCTGAAAATCTATCCGCAGGCGTTAGCAAGCGAAATGGAAGGGGCGGCTATCGGTCAGGTGGCCAAAGAGTTCCATACCCCGTTTGTTGTCATCCGGGCAATGAGCGATGTCGCTGACGAGCAGTCCGGAGTGGATTTTGACAAATTTGTGATCAAGGCGGGCGAACAAAGTGCTGCGATGCTTCTTAGCTTTTTTGCTCACCTACAGGCATCACCTCAGTCTTAGGAGTTGATTGTTAATATGCAACATGTTTATCTTGATAACGCGGCGACCACACCCATGGCCCCAGAAGTGATTCAGACCATGATGGACCAAATGGAGCACGATTTTGGTAATGCCAGTTCGACTCATTGGTTTGGCCGAACAGCTCATACTGTCATGGACAAGAGTCGCAAAATTTTGGCCGATGCAATCCATGCGCAGCCCGGAAATATGGTGATCACCAGTGGCGCAACAGAAAGTAACAATACGGCGATCACTCAAACGGCGCATACGCGCGCTAGTTTGGGGAAGCACATCATTACAACGGCTATTGAACATCCCTCCGTTTTGCAGCCGCTAAAAGCCTTGGAAAAGGAAGGCTTTCGGGTGACGTATCTGCCAGTCGACGAAAATGGCCGAATCAGTTTAGCTGATTTTGACGCGGCTTTGGACGATGACACTATCTTAGTGACCATCATGATGGGCAATAATGAGGTTGGCAGTCGGATGCCAATCAGTGAAATTGGTGCGCGACTAGTCGATCATCAAGCTTGGTTTCATACAGATGCAACCCAGGCTTTTGGCTTACTAGACATCGATGTTCAAGCGCAACACATTGATATGTTAAGTGTTTCGGCGCACAAAATTAACGGACCCAAAGGCATCGGTTTTCTTTACCGCGATCCTAAGGTTCAGTTCCCGTCTTTGTTGAAAGGTGGCGAGCAGGAGTTGAAACGTCGTGCTGGTACAGAAAACATTGCTGGCATTGCCGGGTTTGCAACGGCGGTTAGTCTGATCACGTCTGATGAGAAGGCTAAGCGGCAGTCAAAGTATCTTGGTTTTAAGCAGCAGATTATGGGTGCATTGGATGATGCGGAGATTCCCTATGCAGTTAATGGTGATATTCGGCCAGATAATGTCAATCACGTTTTCAATATCTGGTTGAAGGGGATCTCAACATACGCTTTGCAAACCAACCTTGATTTGGCTGGCATTGCAGTTTCTGGTGGTTCTGCCTGCACAGCTGGTTCACTTGAGCCTTCACACGTTTTAACTGCCATGTTTGGCGCTGATAGCCCGCGGCTTGGCGAGTCGATTCGTTTGTCATTTGGCGCGCAGACAACCAAAGCAGATATTCAGGCGTTTATTGATGCCCTGTTACCAATCGTGCAACGGCTTCAGGCAAAACAATCGGCGCGATAAGTCTGGTTTGCGAGTGACCCGTTACCATGCGTTTCAACGGTTAAAAAGCTCAAAATTGTCTGTCACCACCTAATAATCCTTATCAACCTCCCCAGTGTTGCGACCAATATGCTAAACTTATAAACAGTCAAGCGTGTTCCTCGCATGCGCTGAAATAAAAACAGTTTCACCACCTTTTTGCTGGTGAAACTGTTTAGGGGAGGTTTTTGTATGGCACTAGCAGCAACCGGATCCGCACAAGGCGATCCGAAAACCTATCAAATCGGGTCAGCGTTGAAACGATTTACCTTGATAGATTTAGGCTTTGTTCAAACTAAGAACGGCAATTTTCAACTGCAACGCTCGCTTGATCCAAATTCACCGTACACAACGGCAAACAAGCTGAAAATGACGGTGGCAAAGAATTTAGATAAGTTCCAGCTCGATGTCACAACGGGCAATGGTCTTAAAGCGATTAACATTTTCAAAACCGATGCCACAAAAGAAAATGTCGAGCAATATCAATATTGGATCAACAATTTGATTGAGCGCGGTGTGATTGAAGCAAAATAGGATGTATGCCGCGCTTTAACATTAAGCTGCCACGATGTTGGCCTCAGGGAGGCTGACAGCTTAGCAGCTTTTTTGCTTTCTTTGATTAGATCAAACCTTACGAAGCGATCGTATTCACAGTAAAAATGTCAATCCGTAGCAAATTAGTTCTTATGATTATCAGAAACGCTAAAGTGATAAGCTGAAATTAACGAAGAAAAGAAATGGAGGGATAATATGTTTGACCACGGCTTCATTGAGGTCCACGATGCTAACCAAAATAACTTGCAACACGTCAACGTAAAGATTCCTAAGGATGCGATTAGTGTTTTCGTCGGCCGATCAGGTTCAGGCAAGTCTTCTTTAGTTTTTGATACCATTGCCGCTGAGTCCCGCCGCGAACTGAATGAGACTTTTCCGAGTTTTACCCAACAGTATCTACCTAAATATGGTCAGCCGGATGTCGGCCAAATCGACCATTTACCAGTGGCAATTGTTGTCGAGCAGAAGCGCATTGGTAAAAATGCGCGGTCAACGCTTGCCACCTATACGGGTATTTATTCCTTGTTGCGGTTGTTGTTTTCACGAGCTGGCAAGCCGTTTATTGGCTATTCGGACACTTTTTCTTTTAACCTGCCACAGGGAATGTGCAAGACATGTCAGGGACTCGGGTATGTGGATGACATTGATGTTAAAAAGTTAATTGACCCGAACAAATCGTTGAATCAGGGCGCGATTACGTTTGTCAGTTTTGGACCAGACACGTGGCGGTGGAAACGCTACGCTTACAGTGGTTTATTTGATAATGACAAACGATTGGGCGACTATACAAAGCAGGAAATGGACACCTTATTGTATGCCCCGCAGCAAACACTAGATCATGCGCCAACAAAGTGGCCTAAAACAGCTTTGTACGAAGGCGTTGTGCCGCGAATCAGGCGGTCCATTATTGGTAAGAAAGAGGCTGAACATCATAAGACGGCATTGGCAGAAATTGTCACCCGTATGCCATGTCCAACATGCCATGGAACACGTTTGCGGCCAGAGGTTTTGACTTGTTTCATCAATCAAACGAATATTGCTCAAGTGCTGCAAATGGATCTCGTCAAGGTTCGCCATTTTCTGAATGGCATTCAAGAACCACTTGTTCAGGACGTGATCCGTGAGCTGTTACGAAAAATCGATTCTTTGATTGACATTGGGTTAGGCTACCTATCCCTTGATCGACCGACTGAGACATTGTCGGGCGGCGAAACCCAGCGCATTAAAATTGCTAAGTTTTTGACTAGTGCCTTAGTCGATATGGTTTACATTTTGGATGAGCCCAGTGTTGGCTTGCATCCGCATGATATTGAATTAATCAAGCGTGCCATTTTGCGTTTGAAGGAGAAAGGCAACACTATTTTAATCGTTGAACACAATCCGGCACTGATTGCGATTGGCGATAATATTGTCGAAGTGGGTCCTGGAGCTGTCTCTTATACACATCTCC